>ERZ1694980.222-NODE-222-length-31335-cov-48.258056_pt1 | contig 31335 bp, 30 predicted proteins | sample MGYA00581606_ERZ1694980 | MGnify/ENA primary metagenome ERZ1694980 (study PRJEB42213, sample SAMN07424368) | human gut metagenome | biome: ENVO:00009003; feature: ENVO:2100002; material: ENVO:00002003 | host: Homo sapiens | place: USA | collected 2014 ...
CGGGGCTGCACGGTGACGCGGTACAGCTTGGAGATGCCGCCCGACGGATGGGTGACGGCCTGCGCAAACGCGCCGTCGTTGGTCATGAGCAGCAGGCCCTCGCTGTCCTTATCCAGACGGCCCACCGGGTACAGGCGGGCGGGGATATCGCTCACCAGCTCCATCACGGTCTTGCGGCCCAGCTCGTCGCTGGCGGTGGTCACATAGCCGCGGGGCTTGTACAGGGCCAGATAGTACATCTGCTGATCCTTGCGGATATAGATGCGCTCGTCGTCCACGTGCAGCACGTCGCGGTTGGGGTCCATCTTGTCGCCCACCTTGACGGGGTGGCCGTTGACCTTCACGCGGCCCTCGGCAATGATCTGTTCTGCCGCACGGCGGGAGCACAGACCCTGTTCAGCCATGATCTTTTGAATACGTTCTTCTGCCATAATAAAACTCCTTGTGCGCCTCCCGGCGCTCAAAACGCGCACCTCTCCCCTGCTTTGGGGTGCGGGTGCGCCTGTATCAAAACTGTGAGTTGGAAGCTCACAGTTACGGCGATAGTAGTTAGCAGGCCAGCAGGGAGCTTTCTCCGCGAACAGCGACGGGTTGCGGCACCCAGCAGCCGCTTCGCTATCGCTTGCGTCTTGCTGGCCGCGGCCCCAACGGCAACTCCCTGTTTCCGCCGCTGGCGGCGGTCGTTGCCGTTGCAGGACTCCAGTCCCGCCCCAACGCTTGCGCGCCGGGGCCCCACCCCCAGGACATTCGCTGGAGAAACTCCCTGCCGTCCTGCCGGGATCGGCACCGGATACTCCGGCAAGATGCGCGAAGCCATGTCTGAAGTGCAGGCTGCGACTAAAATCGACAAAAAAGCCTGCCGGGAAGTGCGAGGGCCACACCACGCTGGTGGTCTGGCGAGCGCAGGCGGGACGGAGTGTCCGGTGCCAAGCCCCCTCCCTTACTGCTCCGCAGGAGCAGCAGGCTCTTCCTTCTTTTCGTCCTTCTTGATGAGGGCGGCAACCTTGTCCACCAGCTCCGGCAGCATGGTCAGGGCACGGTTGATGGTGTCGGCGTTGTCCGACAGCTGGATGGTGCGCACGCAGCCGTCCTTTACCACGAGGAAGGCCACCGGCTGGATGTTCACACCCGCACCGGAGCCGCCGCCGAACAGGTCCTTGTTGGCGGCGTTCTTGCCGTCAAAGTCGGTGCCGCCGGAGGCAAAGCCAAAGCTCACCTTGGAAACCGGCAGGATGGTGGTGCCGTCCTCGGTGATGATGGGCTTGCCAATGATGGTGTTGGAGTCCACCATCTGGTGGATCTTCTCCATGGTAACGTTCATCAGGCCCTGAATGGGATGCTCAGCCATAAAACAGCTCTCCTTTATCGGTTTGATTCGGGCAAAGGCCCGTTGTCTGCAGATCCGGATACACGTATAGTGTACCACATTATAGGAAGATGTCCAATACTTTTTTGCGCCAGAACTCGTACAGCACCCGCACCGCCGCAAGGACGATGAACAGTGCCTGTGCGCTCACCCGGCAGGACACCCGGTCCTCCACGGTGGGCTGCCCGCTGCCAAAGTCCGGCAGGATGCGCAGCTCATCGAACTGCAGCCAGAGAAAGCGGTCCAGCACGCCCAGCACCGGGTACAGCCACGCCTGCAGCTTGCCGTAGCTGCGGGCAGCGGCGGCGGGGTCCTCCCCGCGCACACCAAGGCGCACCTGTATTTTTGTGATGCGCAGCGCACCGAACACAGCTTTGGTCAAAGTGCCCGCACCTTTGAGCATGGTGCAGAGGATCTCCAGCGTGATCTTTGCCTTTTTGCGCGGCTGGGCGGGCTTGTTTGCCTTGGCGGCAGCGGCGGCGGCCTTTTTGCGGGCCTTCTCCTCTGCCTTTTTCCGCTTGCGCTCGGCCCGCCATGCGGCAAACTTTGCCTTGACCTTGCCAAAGCCCCTGGGCGGCTCCGGGTTTTCCGGTGCGGGCGGCGGCTCCGGCTTCGGGTACTGGAACACCGGGAAGGTGATGCCCAGCGCACCGGCCTTTACGGTGAGCACGCCGTGCTCCCAGCACAGGTCTGCGCAGAAGGGGCACAGCAGCAACAGCACCAATAAGATCAGCACCACCAGCAGCAGAATGCCGATCACCCGGAGGATGAACAGCAGCACTGCGCCCAGCGCGGCGAGGAATGCTCCCATGCGTTACCCCTCACTTTCTGTCGGTGATGCGTTCGTTTCCGTTTCCTGCCCGTGCACCGGCGGCAGGTCGGCCAGAGAAGAAAGGCCGAACACCCGCAAAAAGGTGTCGGTGGTGCGGAAGCTCACCGGCCTGCCCGGCAGGTCAAGGCGGCCGGCTTCCTCAATGAGGCCCTTTTCCAGCAGGCCCGACACGCTGGACGAGGAATCCACGCCGCGCACCTGTTCGATGAAGGCGCGGGACACCGGCTGGTTGTAGGCGATCACGGTCAGGGTCTCCATGGCGGCGGGGCCAAGGGGCACTGCGCGGCGGCTGTCCAGCAGGCGGCGGATGCAGTCGGCCCACTCGGTCTTGGTGGCAAGCTGCCAGCGGGTGTTCAGGTGCAGCAGACACAGGCCGCTGTCCTCCCGGGCGTAGCGCTCCCGCAGGGCTTCCAGCGCGGCTTCCACGCTGAGCTGCGGCAGCTGCACCGCCTGGGCCAGCTTGTCGGCACCAATGGGGTCGCCGCTGGCAAACAGCATGGCTTCCACGGCTGCACGGATCTGTTTCTGGTTCATTCCTTCTCCTTATCACGTTGGATGCGGCCCCGCTGCATGGTCAGCCGGCCCTCGTCGTCCAGCTTTACGCGGCCGCCGCGCACCAGCTCCAGCAAGGCCAGAAAGGTGGCCACGTTGGTGCTGCGGGTCTGCTGGCGGCTGAACAGTTGGCTCATTTTTGCCGCTGTACCGGCAATCAGGTGCCGCAGAATGTACACCACCCGGCTCGTCACCGACACCATGGGCGCTGTGACCAGCGGCTCGAACTGCTGCTGGGTAGGCTCCCGGCGCAGCTTGGTGCGGCCGGAAAGAACGGCCCAGTAATCCGCCAGCACCTGCGGCGCATGGTGCAGGTCGTAGGTGTTATCGAACTCCATCTCCATGGGCGGACGCACAAAAACCGGCGCAGCTTCGGCCTTTTGGCGCAAAAGCGCAGCCATGCGGCGGCACTGGTCGTACTCGATCAGCTGGCCGGTGAACTCCTGCTTCATGCGCTCGCCCTCTTCGCTGCGGGGCAAAAGCAGGTAGCTTTTCATCTCCACCAGCCGCGCGGCCATCTCGATGAAGGCGCTGGCGGCTTCCGGGTCCGGGTCGGCCCGCGCCACCGTGGCGGTGTACTGGTCGATCAGCTCCAGAATGGGGATGTTGTGCAGGTCCATCTTATGTTTGGCCACAAGCGCCAGCAATAATTCCAGCGGGCCGTCAAAATCTTCCAGATGGAAGGTCAGTTCTTCTGCCACGCTCACACCACCGTCCCAAGGCCGGCATAGTAGATGGAATACGCGATCTTATCAATGTAGCCGGTGCCCTTGCCCAGCAGATCCCACACAATGTTGTTCAGGTAGTACAGGGGGGTATCCAGTGCGCCGAACCACACTGCCGCCAGCAGGGCGATCATGATATAGCGCTCGTACTTCATCAGGCCAAAGTAGATGCGCCGGGGCAGCACCACCAGCAGGATGCGGCTGCCGTCCAGCGGCGGCACCGGGATCAAGTTGAACACGGCAAGGCTCACGTTCATCAGCACAAGGTACTGCAGGAACATGGCAATGTAGATGGTGGCATCGTTCACCGGTGCCCAGTAGTACATGAGCTTCCACACCACCATGCCCACATAGGCAAGGATCATGTTTGCCGCAGGGCCAGCCAGCGCGGTGAGGGCCATGCCCCACTTGGGGTTTTTGAAGTTGCGGGGGTCGGTGGAGACGGGCTTTGCCCAGCCCACGCCCGCAAACACCATGCACAGCGTGCCCAGCAGGTCAAAGTGGGCAAAGGGGTTCATGGAGAGCCGCCCCTGCCGCTTTGCGGTGTCGTCGCCCAGCAGCCATGCTGCCAGCGCGTGGCCGCACTCGTGGAAGGGGATGGCCACCAGCGCCACCAGCGCGCGGATGAGATAATAGATGCCCTGAGAGGTCATTCGATATTCCTGCCTTTTTTCAGTATACCATATATAATACTATTTTTTGAGGTTTTAGACAAGGGGGTATTACTCCTTCCACCGCTAACGCGGTCCCCCTCCCTCAAAGAGGGAGGCTTTGGCATACCGGAAAGCTTTTCCTCTTCGCCAGAGGCTCCCTCACTGAGACAGACTCCCCCGGCCGGGGGAGGTGGCACAAAGTGCCAGAAGGGGAACAGCTGGCATCGCGCAGCGATGACTGAAGGAGTTTGGTTTTCCAAAAAACCGCAAGATTTTTTGAAAAAAGGCTTGCATTTTGCCCGGCAATCTGCTACAATAGTCAAGCTGATTATTTTGATTCCTTACTTCACTGCAGGAGGTGCAAGTACCATGGCTAAATGTGAATGCTGCGGCAAGGGTGTTGCCTTTGGTATCAAGGTTTCTCACTCTCATCGTCGTTCCAACCGTACCTGGAAGCCGAATGTCCGTCGTGTCAAGGCGGTCGTTGAGGGTTCTCCCAAGTACGTCTACGCATGCTCCCGTTGCCTGCGCGCTGGCAAAGTTACCCGCGCTGTCTAATTTGGTGTATGTGGCCGGTCACTTTGTCGAGTGGCCGGCTTTTTTTGTTGCTGTAAGGAGGCAAAACACATGGCTCTGCCTAACGATCCCATCATGCTGCTGAGCGTGGTGAACCTGAAGCTGCGTGATTTTTACAAAAACCTCGATGCTCTGTGCGAAGATCTGGATGCCGACAAGGCAGATCTGTGCGCAAAGCTCAAAGCTGTGGGCTACGAGTACGATGCCCAGCGCAACCAGTTCGTGTGATATTTCCAGAGAAAGCTTTCTTTTGATCGCTAACGACCGGCACCAACGTGCAGCGACTGCGCCCGGGCCGGTGAATATAGAAACAAGGAGTGCTTGATTTATGATCCAGGGTACCTATTACAAAGAGTGGAGCAGCGTGCTGAACCGCGAGATGGAGTTCAAGGTATACGGCAGCGCCGGTGTGCCGGTGCTGGCCCTGCCTGCCCGCGGCGGCCGCTTTTATGATTGGGAGAACAACGGCATGCCCGATGCCATTGCCCCGCTGCTGAACGAGGGCAAGGTGCAGCTGTTCTGCGCCGACAGCATTGACGGCGAGGCCGTACTGAACGGCGACATCCCGGTGCGCCGCCGCGCCGAGATGGAGGAAAAGTACTTCGTCTACCTTACCGCCGAGCTGGCTCCCCGGGTGCTGGCCCTGAACGGTGCCGCAAAGGATGCCAAGCTGTGGTGTGTGGGCATCGACCTTGGCGCTGTGCACGCCGTCAACTGCCGCCTGCGCCGTCCCAAGCTCTTTGCCGGTGCCATCGGCCTTTCCGGCATCTACGATCTGGCCCGCTTCTGGGGCAGTGAAGCCGACGATCTGGTGCTGCGCTGCTCTCCCCTGCAGTATCTGGCCGAGAACGGCATCGCCGACAAGCTGGCTCTGGCCAAGGCCGAGGAGAACAGCCTGATGCTCTGCGCCGGTCAGGGTGCCTACGAGGACGATGCCAAAGCCGACACGCAGACGCTGGCCGATGTGCTGGCCGCACAGGGCCTGCCCGCCCACCTCGAGATCTGGGGCGGCGATGTCTCCCACGAGTGGTACTGGTGGGGCAAGATGCTGGGCCTGTTTGTGCCGCGGATTCTGGAGAAGTAAAAGATATTTGATAGAGGGAAGGCATTTGCAGTGCCTTCCCTCTTTTTGTTTGTATTTTTCAATTTCCTACTTGATTTATCGGGTTTGCTGTGCTATACTCATGCCGTAAGAAGCATACCCCCTATGGGTAAAGGAGATATTTTATGGACAACGAGAAAAAGCCCTGCTGCTGTTGCAGCACGCCCGCCCAGCCCGAAGCTGCCACGGCTCCGGCCGTTGACGCATCCGCTGTGCCCACCGAAAGCGTCACCCCCTCCTGCTGCCGCCACAAGGACCGCACCCCTGAGGAACACAAGGCCCTGCTGAACCGGCTCAGCCGCATCGAGGGGCAGGTGCGCGGCATCCGCGGCATGCTGGAAAAGGATGCCTACTGCGTGGATATCCTTGTGCAGGTGGCGGCGGCGAACTCGGCGCTGAACAGCTTTTCCAAGGAGCTGCTGGCACAGCACATCTCCACCTGCGTGGCGGACGACCTGCGCGCGGGCAGCGAGGCAAAACTGGACGAGCTGGTGAATCTGCTGCCCAAGCTCATGAAATAAGAGGCCCTTTCCCGTGCATACTCAACGTAGGAGTGATATTTTATGGAACAATACAACGTTACCGGCATGAGCTGCGCAGCCTGCTCCGCCCGGGTGGAGAAGGCCGTGAGCAAGGTGCCCGGCGTTGCCAGCTGCTCGGTGAGCCTGCTGACCAACTCCATGGGCGTGGAGGGCACCGCCAGCTCTGCCGAGATCATCAAGGCCGTGCAGGATGCCGGTTACGGTGCCAGCCCCAAGCGTGCGGGCGCGGCGGCTGCCAGCTCCACCAGCGCCGACCTTGACGCGCTGGCCGACCACGAGACCCCCAAGCTCAAGCGGCGGCTCATTGCGTCGCTGGGCTTTCTGCTGGTGCTGATGTACTTCTCCATGGGCCACATGATGTGGGGCTGGCCCCTGCCCCGCTGGTTCGACGGCAACCACATCGCCATGGGCCTTGTGCAGCTGCTGCTGGCGGGCATCGTCATGGTCATCAACCAGAAGTTCTTCATCAACGGCTTCAAGGGCCTCCTCCACGGCTCGCCCAACATGGACACGCTGGTGGCCATGGGTTCCATGGCAAGCTTTGTGTGGAGCACCTACGCCCTGTTCGCCATGACCCGCGCGCAGGTGGACGGCAACAGCGAGCTGGTCATGCATTATATGATGGAGTTCTACTTTGAGTCCGCCGCCATGATCTTGACCCTCATCACGGTGGGCAAGATGCTGGAGGCCCGCTCCAAGGGCAAGACCACCGACGCGCTCAAGAGCCTGATGAAGCTTGCCCCCAAGACCGCCACCCTGCTGCGGGACGGTGCCGAAGTGACCGTGCCCATCGAGCAGGTGCAGAAGGGGGACATCTTTGTGGTGCGCCCGGGCGAGAACATCCCCGTGGACGGCATCGTGCTGGAAGGCACCAGCGCCGTGAACGAGAGCGCCCTGACCGGCGAGAGCATCCCCGTGGACAAGGCTGCGGGCGATAAGGTGAGCGCTGCCACCACCAACCAGTCCGGTTTCCTGCAGTGCCGGGCCACCCGCGTGGGCGAGGACACCACCCTTGCCCAGATCATCCGGATGGTCAGCGATGCCGCCGCCACCAAGGCTCCCATTGCAAAAATCGCCGATACGGTGTCCGGTTTCTTCGTGCCTGCGGTCATTACCATTGCGGTGGTCACCACCATCGTGTGGCTGCTGCTGGGCCGGGAGCTGGGCTATGCGCTGGCCCGCGGCATCTCCGTGCTGGTCATCAGCTGTCCCTGTGCGCTGGGTCTGGCAACGCCGGTGGCCATCATGGTAGGCAACGGTCTGGGTGCAAAGAACGGCATCCTGTTCAAGACCGCCGCTTCGCTGGAAGCTGCAGGCCGCACCCAGATCGTGGCGCTGGATAAGACCGGCACCATCACCAGCGGTGAACCAAAAGTGACCGACATTCTGCCCGCCGAGGGCGTTTCCGAGGCGGAGCTGCTCACCCTTGCCGCCGCACTGGAGCGCAAGAGCGAGCACCCGCTGGCAAAGGCCGTGCTGGCCTGCACCGACGCGCAGAAGCTCACCGCCCCCGAGGTATCCGGCTTTGCCGCCCTGCCGGGCAACGGTCTGGTCGCAAAGCTGGACAGCGTGGAGATCTTTGGCGGCAATGCGTCCTTTATCGGCACCAAAGTCACCGTGCCCGCACAGCTGCAGGAGAAGGCCGCAGCCCTCTCCGCACAGGGCAAAACGCCCCTGTTCTTCGGCGGAGCAGGCCGTCTGTTGGGCATCATCGCGGTGGCCGATACCATCAAGGAAGACAGCCCGCAGGCCATCCGGGAGCTGCAGGCCATGGGCATCCGCGTGGTCATGCTCACCGGTGACAACCAGCGCACTGCCGATGCCATTGGCAGGCAGGCCGGTGTGGACGAGGTGATCGCAGGCGTGCTGCCCGACGGCAAGGAAGCGGTCATCCGCCAGCTGCAGGCATCCGGCAAGGTGGCCATGGTGGGCGACGGCATCAACGATGCCCCGGCCCTGACCCGTGCCGACACCGGCATCGCCATCGGCGCAGGCACCGATGTTGCCATCGACGCGGCGGACGTGGTGCTGATGAACTCCAAGCTGTCGGACGTGCCCGCCGCCATCCGCCTGAGCCGCGCTGCCCTGCGCAACATCCACGAAAACCTGTTCTGGGCGTTCATCTACAACATCATCGGCATCCCGCTGGCCGCAGGCGTGTTCATCCCCTTCGGCCTGACGCTGAACCCCATGTTCGGTGCTGCTGCCATGAGCCTTTCCAGCTTCTGCGTGGTAAGCAACGCCCTGCGCCTGAATCTGTTCGACGTGCACAGCACAAAGCACGATCGTGCGGCAAAAAATGCTGCTTCCCTGCCCGCTGTCTCCGCACAGCCCGCAGCGATTGCAAATAAAGAGAGTACCAAGGAGGACACTGCTATGAAAAAGACCCTGAAGGTGGAAGGCATGATGTGCGGCCATTGCGAAGCCCGCGTGAAGAAGGCTCTGGAAGCCCTGCCCGAGGTGGACGAGGCCGTGGTGAGCCACGAGGCCGGCACCGCCATCGTCACCCTGAACGCCGAGGTCGCCGACGACGTGCTGAAGAAGGCCGTTGAGGATCAGGACTACCCTGTGACCGGCATCCAGTAAACCGCCGCTGAATACTCCCCATCAAATGGAAAGGCCGCTGCATGTGAACGCAGCGGCCTTTTGCATTGGGTTATGCTGTTTTCTTCACAGGAACGCTGTTTTCGTACAGCTCATGCGGGGCGATATCCTGCCCCTCTTCCCACTCGATGCCAATACCGCCCGGCAGCAGATGCACGGTAGCAAAGTAACGCTCATCCTGCAGCCTGCCGTACCACGAGCCGGTGGCATAAGGGGCTGCATCAAACAGCTTTACCTCGCCCGTCTCATAATAAAGGCAGAGCTTCAGCGGTTTTACGGGTTCCACCTTTGTCAGCTTCGGCTGTAACATCCAGAATCACTCCTTACTTCAGCGGGTCGATGCGGAAGAATTGTTCACCATTGCTCAGCAGCTTCCAGTTGGCTTCCAGATCCTCATGATGGATCACGATCCATGCCTCCAGCAGTTTCAGCTTGTTCTTCGGAAAGCTGCCTTCCAGAACCGTACCGTCCAGCGCAACCACGATCTCTTCACCGGAATATTCTGCGTGGATATGCGGCATATTATGCTTTCCACCCTGTTCGCGGTACATTCTGACAATGATGCCGTAAAAAATGCTCAGTACCGGCAATTGCACCACTTCCCTTCTCAGTGTCATTTTAACATACAGCAATCAGGTTTTCAAGGCGCATCAGCGGCCTTTCTGCATTGTCTTCTTATTGTATTTCGTCAAAAAGTATGCTAAACTAAAAATGCCACCTCAAAGGGTGGCGTTAAGGTGCTATCTGCAAGCGCAGGTGGTCATGCTTCCCTCCGGCAAGCGTCCGGGGGACGTAAAAGCTTATTGTTTGTTCCCCCGTTCGCAAACGCGGAAGGGGGGATGCATCATGGTGTTGAATGATGTTCTGCAGCTGTTCGTCATTGTTGGCGGCACAGTTGGGATTACATTTCAGATCGCATGGGCAATCTTCAAAGAGATCCATAACAATAAGAAATGACCGCCCCTGTCTCCAAACGGTAAGCGGTCATTCTTATTGATCCAACCGGAAGGAGCTGACCATTGCGGACAGCACCTTTTCTATTTGTAGTATAGTTATTTTTTGCCGTTTTGTCAAGAGAAGGTGCCCGCCTTCTCTTTTTCTTTTCCCCATTTTCCTGTGCATTTTCACCCCGGAAGCTGTGGCTTTTTGCGCAGAAACTATTTGTTGACACGTTGTTTTTTCAGAGTTATACTTATAGCAACAACATTTGGTTTTGCTTTTAGTTATAAACCACAGCGAAAGGAGAAATGTATTTTGGGAGTATCCATTCAGGACCGCACAGACTTTCTGAACATGCTGGATGCCTGCAGGACCGAGCAGCAGCTGTTCAGCCGCCTGACCTTTGCGGTAATGTTCCACCAGACCGACCCGGCTGCACGGGAAGACCTGCTGGACGACGTGCGCGGCGCAGCCTGCAACATGCAGCTGCCCGCCGTCAATTACAAGATCGATCAATGGCTCAACACCTGCAAGCAGGCGTGGCAGGCCGACCCCGCAGCCTTTATGGCAGCCGTGAACGCGGACGCAAAGCAGCGCAAGCTTGCGCTGGAGGGCAGCGCGGCGCAGCCCGGCCTGCTGGCCGATGTGCCCATGCAGAGCGTGGCGTGGCTGGTGCCGCAGCTGCTGCCGCTGGGCGAAGTGTCGCTGCTGGGTGCCGACGGCGGCACCGGCAAGGGCATCTGGCAGGCACAGCTCATTGCCTATGTGACGGCGGGCAAGACCTCCGGTTTTTTTCCGCTGCCGCCGCAGCAGACCGGCAAGGTGCTGCTGCTTGCGGGCGAGGACGACCCCGGCAAGGTGCTCAAGGCCCGTCTGCTGGCGGCCGGGGCCGACATGAACCGGGTGCTGGTGCTGACCGCCGACGACTACTTTGGCAAGACCGGCCAGCCCCTTACCCTCAAGGATCAGGCACTGGCGGATTTTGCTGCCAAGGCCGGGCCGCTGCTGCTCATCGTGGACCCGCTGCAGAGCTTTCTGCCCGCCGATGTGGAGATGGCAAGCCGCAACCAGATGCGCAGTGCCCTGCTGCCGCTGCGCGCCATTGCCGCAAAGCAGGGCTGCGCGGTGCTCATCGTGATGCACTCCAACAAAAAGCAGGGCGTTTCCGGCCGCGCACGTCTGGCCGACAGCTCGGATATCTGGGACATGGCCCGCAGCGTGCTGATGATGGGCCGCGCCAAGAACGACGGCAAAATTTATCTCAGCCACGAGAAAAGCAGCTACGCCCGCCCCCAGCAGACGGTGCTGCTGCACATCGACGATGTGGAGGTGGAGGGCGTAAAGACCGCACGGGCCGTGTTTGACGGCTACACCGACAAGAAGGATGCCGACTTCATTGAAGAGCGGCGGGTGCGCACGGCGGAGACCCGGCAAGACACCCGCAACGCCATCCTGAACGTTCTGTCCGAGAGCCGCCTTGGGTCGATGGCAAATTCTCAACTCAAAAGTGCTGTACTTCAGGAGATCAAGTGCAGTGAAGCCACTTACAAACGCTCGTATGCTGAGCTTGTACGGGATGGCGACATTGCAAAATATCAGCTGTGCCAAAAGGACGGCGCGCGAGGGTGGTTTACCCGGCTGGCCTACCGTGGAGAAACACATGATACAGTGAGAAATATATAACTTACTTATGTTTCTTTTTGCCAGTGTATCAGGTTGATACACTGGCCTGCCCTGATACACTGACGCACTGTATCAATCAAGGGGGCACTGTATCAGCTTGATACACTGCATTTTTCATCGCATCAGCGTCAATAATCTGTCACTGTATCAGATAACACCTCCACCGTGATGCAGCACACGGCAAAGGCCAGCAGGGCGCAGTCCAGCGGGACACGGCGCAGCACCACCACCCGTTCGGTCAGGGTGGTAAAGGTCTGCACGGCCTGCACCGGCACGGTGCTGCCCAGCCAGAACAGCGCCACCGAAAGCGGCAGATGCACCGCCCGCGCTGCCAGCAAAGGCCGCAGCGAGATCTCGGCCGGGCAGATGGTGCGCACCTGCAAAAGCACCGACACCCCCTGCACACTGAGCGCCGCACAGCACAGCGTGCTGGCCCACAGCCCGGTGCGGGCGGCCTGATCGCAGCCGGAACACACTTCCAGCAGCATGGCGGGCAGCGCCGCCCACGGCTGTGGCAGCAATGCCCCGCACCCTGCCGCCAGCAGCCGGAAGTACAGCACAAAGCCGCAGAGCTTCAGGTAGGTCACTGCCGCCTGCGCGATCACCGCGTCCAGTGCGGGCAGCGGAATGGTTTCCCCCTGCGCGGGTGGAGACTGCCCGGCCCCGCCCTGCATCCGGCACAGCAGCGCCGCCGTGAGGTAGCCCGCCAGCAGCTGGGCCGCAAACAGCCGCACCCCCACCGCGCGGCTGCCCAGCATCTGCTGCCCTACCGTGAGGATGACAAAGGACGGCCCGCTGCACACACAGGCGGGCAGCAGCGCCGAGGCCTGCCGGGAAGTGAGCTGACCGGTGCGCACGGCTTCGGACGCAGCCACCGCCGCCGGTGCAAAGCCCCCCAAGGCCCCAATGAGCAGCACGCCGCCCGCACCCTTTGCCCGGATGCCCATGAGCCGCGCCGCAGGCCGGAACACAAAGCCCAGCCACTGCCCGGCCCCGCAGCCTGCCGCCAGCGCCGATACGATGAGGAACGGAAACAGCGATACCAGCAGCGGCCCGCCGCACAGCCGCAGCCCCGCCTGCAGGGCATCGGCACAGCGCTGCGGCGCGGCAAACACCAGAAACGCCGTGTACCCTGCCAGCGCCAGCAGCACGCCCCGCCGGAAATTCCAGCTTCGATTCATAACTCAGCCCTCCGCATCCATATATATGTAGCAGCGCGCCGCGGGCAGAACTGCGGGATGGGAGGGAATGGGATGTGTGCCAAGCGCAAAAAGCGGCTTTTGCTGCAAAGCTGGCTGGCCCTGCTGTTCCGTCAGCCGCCGCAGGGCTTTTACCACGCCCCTGCCGTCTACCTGAGCGGGGGCCGCATGGAGGTGGAGCACTTTTGCCGCATCCTGGCCTACAGCCCCGACCGGCTGTGCCTGCAGATGCCCCATGGCCGGTTGACCATCTACGGCGATGGGCTGAAGATCGTCACCCTTACCGCCAGCCGCCTGACCCTGCAGGGGCGGTTCGTGCGCACGGACTTTGCGGATGACTAGGAGGTGCCCATGGAACCGGTAAGCCTTTGGGCCGCGGTGGAGTTCACCGCATGCAATGGCAGCACCGAAGCCCTGCTTACCGCTGCCGCCCGGGCCGGGCTGCATCCCTACGGGGTAACGGCCCTGCCGGGAGGGTTTGGCGGGCGGTGCGCCGCGTGGCAGTACCCGCGCCTTGCCGCGCTGGCCCGCAAGCACCGGGTGCGGCTGCGCATCCGCCGGAAGCTGGGGCTGTATTTCCGTCTGCGCCCCTTGCTGCGCCGGGCCGGGCTTTGGGCGGGGCTGGCGGTGTTTGTGCCGCTGCTGCTCTTTGCACAGCAGTTCGTCTGGTATGCGGACACCTCTTCCCTCACCACCGGACAGGCTGCGCGGGCCTGCGCCGTCCTGCGGGAAGCGGGCCTGCAGCCCGGTGCGGCTGTGACCGAGGCAAAGCTCACCGCCGGGGAGTACGCCCTTTTGCACAGCGGCGAGTTCTCCTGGGCCAGCCTGAATTTTGCCAAAGGGCGGCTGGTGGTGGAAGCCGCCGCGGCCAGGCCCAAGCCGGACATTGCCGCCGGAACGCTGCACGGCATCCGGGCCAGATGCAGCGGCACTGTTCTGCGCACGAACCTTACCAGCGGCACCATGCTGGTGCAGCCGGGCCAGCAGGTGGAAGCCGGGCAGGGCCTCATTGGCACAGCCCGCGCCGAGCGGGACGGCACCCTGATCTTTGCGCCCGCCGCCGGAACGGTGGTTGCGCAGTTTGAGTGGAGCGACACCCGCACCGTGCCCTTGGAAGAGACGGTGCAGCAGTACACCGGCGCGTGCACCCGCGCATACCGGGTGGCAGCGTTCGGGCACACCTTCTCCCTGCCCGCCGCGCCTGCGCCGGAACATGCGGCGGCGATCCTCCGGCACTTTCAGCCGGAGGTGCCGCTGCTGGGCCTTGCCCTGCCCTGCTCTGTGGAGGAGACCTGCCGCTATGTGCAGCAGCCGGAAACGCTGCACCGCACCGAAGCGCAGGCCGCCGCGCTGGCCCGGCTGCAAAGCCTGCAGGCGCTGTACGCCGCATGGCCGGACGCGGAGCGCATCGCCCGCAAAGAGGACTGCACCGTGAACGGCAATGTACTGGACTATACCGTCACCTACACCGTGGCAGCGGACATCTGCGGGTGAAAGGATTCCCATTGTAATTCGCCAAAAAGTATGCTAAACTAAAAATGCCACCCCAAAAGGGTGGCGTTAAGGTGCTGTCTGCAAGCGCAGGTGGTCATGCTTCCCTCCGGCAAGCGTCCGGGGGACGTAAAAGCTTATTGTTTGTTCCCCCGTTCGCAAACGCGGAAGGGGGGATGCATCATGGTGTTGAATGATGTTCTGCAGCTGTTCGTCATTGTTGGCGGCACAGTTGGGATTACATTTCAGATCGCATGGGCAATCTTCAAAGAGATCCATAACAATAAGAAATGACCGCCCCAATCTCCAAACCGTGGCGGTCATTCTTATTGATCTAACCGGAAGGAGCTGACCATTGCGGACAGCGCCTTTTCTATTTGTAGTATAGTTGTTTTTTAGCGGTTTGTCAAGTCCCCTGCTCTGCAGCGGCACGTTCCGCCGCCTGCGCGTCGTACTCCGCAAGCAGGTCGTTGAGGTCGTACTGGTACTTGCTGTGGCAGAAGTGGCACACCACCTCGCAGGCGGGGTCCTCGTCGCGCATCCTCACCAGCTCCTTGCGGCCAAGGCTGAACAGCATCTCCTTGGTGCGCTCGGCGCTGCAGTCGCACTGGTAGTGCACATCGCGCTCGTCCAGCACGTTGGGGGCAAAGCCCGCCAGCGCCAGCTGCATCATGTCCTCGGGGGTCTTGCCCTCGTGCAGCAGGGTGGTGACGGACGGCATGGCCGCGATGTTCTTTTCCAGCTGATCGATCTCCGCATCGGTGGCACCGGGCAGCAGCTGCACCATAAAGCCGCCTGCGCACAGGATGGACAGGTCCTTGTCCACCAGCACGCCCAGCGCCATGACGGTGGGCACCTGCTCGCTGTAGGCGTAGTAGGCGGTCAGGTCCTCGGCGATCTCGCCGGAGACCAGCGGCACCTGCCCCACCGTCGGCTCCTTCTGCAGGCGGTTATCCCGGATGACGGTGAGCACACCGTCTTTGCCCACAGCGCCGCCCACATCCAGGTGGCCGTTCGGCTTTGCGGGCAGCTCCACCAAGGGGTGATCGATGCAGCCCTTCACGTTGCCGGTGCCGTCGGTGCAGGCAATGACCACGCCCGCCGGGCCGCCGCCGGACACACGCAGGGTGATCTGGTCACGGTCGTCCTTGAGCATGGAGCCCATCAGGGCTGCGCCGGTGAGCAGACGGCCCAGTGCCGCGCTGCAGGTGGCGCTGGTGGTGTGCAGCTTTTCGGCCTTGCGGACGATCTGGGTGGAATCCACGCCGCAGAACACGACCCCGCCGTTCTCCGACAGGCCGCGGATCAGATTTGCCATAAAGTTATCCCTCCAATTGTGTATACTGCTTGACTGCGCAGAAGAAATAGCGCTGGCTGTCCTCGGTCAGCGGGCCGAAGGTCTCGCCGTCGCAGACGCTTTCCAGCGCAAAGCCGTGCTTTTCCAGCGCGGTGCGGATGGTGTCAAGGTCATAGGTGTACTCGCAGAACTGCTCGTGGAAGTGCTCGCCGGTCTCGTGGTAGTCGATGTCCACGGTGATCTCCACGCGGCGGTTGGCGGCATCGTAGTGGTTGCGCCACACACAGGCGGCATCCTCTTCCTCAAAGGTGAACGCGTTGTCGCCCAGCACGTTCCGGTGCTTGTAGGGCGTGTTCATATCGAACAGGAACACCCCGCCCTTCTCCATGAAAAAGCCCGCGTTGGCAATGGCGGTGTCCAGATCCGGGATGTGGTTGAAGGTGTCAAAGGTGGACACCGCGCCCCGGATGGTGCCGTACAGATCCAGCTTTAACAGGTCCTGCCGGAGCAGCAGCAGCCTGCCGGAAAGGCCCAGCTGTTCGGCCTTATCGCGCACAACGCAGAGCATCTCCTCGGACTGGTCAATGCCGATCATATCATAGCCCGCCTGCGTGAGCATCAACGTCAGCTCACCGGTGCCGCAGCCAAGGTCGGCAAGGATGCCGTCGTGGATGCCGTGCTCCTTGAGCTTTGCATGGATGTGGGCATACAGGGCATCATAATCGGCCTCGCCGTTGAATTCATCGTAGAAATAGGCAAATTCGTTGTAGGCCATGGTTTACTCCGCTTCCTGTTCCCCGGCCACAGCGGCATTGAGCACCGCCTGCAGCTCCGGGATGCCGTAGCCGTTCTCGCCGCTGGTCAGCACCACCTTCTGGCAGCCATAGGGGCGGCAGAGGTTCTCAAAGTCTTCCAGCGTCTTGGCCAGCTGGCTCTTTTTGAGCTTGTCGGCCTTGGTCAGGGCCACCACGTAGGGGATCTGGTGATAGTGCAGGTAGCGCAGCATCTGCTCATCGTCGGCGCTGGGGGCGTGGCGGCAGTCCAGCAGCTGCACCAGCAGGGTGTGGTGGCGGGGTGCTTCAAAGTAGCTGTTGATGAGGTCGTCCCAGCGCTCACGGTCGGCGTTGCTCACCTTGGCGTAGCCGTAGCCGGGCAGGTCCACAAAGTAGCAGTCGTCCACCGAATAGAAATTGATGGTGGCCGTTTTGCCCGGCGTGCTGGACACGCGGGCAAGGTTTTTGCGGCTGCACAGCTTATTGATGAGGCTGGATTTGCCCACGTTGGACCGCCCCGAAAAGCTCAGCTCCGGGCGGTCGCTCTCGGGCAGCTGGCTGGAAATGCCGTAGCTGGCAATGAAATCAGCTTTGTTGTAATTCATGGAGCTTTCCTTTCTTGTTTGTGATAACTCCTTCCACCGCTGACGCGGTCCCCCTCCCTCGGAGAGGGAGGCCTTGGCAGTGCGGTAAAGTTTTCCTCTTCGCCAGAGGCTCCCTCACTGAGACAGACTCCCCCGGACAGCGGCCTCGCCCTCTCAGTCACCTGCGGTGACAGCTCTCCCAAAGGGAGAGCCCTTGGCATAAAGATGCACTGTATGTGGATTACCAAAGGCTCCCTCACTGAGGGAGCTGTCGAGCGAATGCGAGACTGAAGGAGTTCTTTCCCCTCAGCACACCGCGCCGGGCTGAGGCTTTTCGGCGGCAGCGGGAATGTGCTTTTCCGCTGCCTTTTTCTTGGTGTGGGTGCGGCCCGCAGCGCTCTTGGCGGCATTGGGCTTGAGCAGGGCCGCGTTCAGCACCTGCGTCAGGCTCTGCATAGGCAGGAAGGTGAGATTCTTCTTCACCTCGTCGTCCACCTCATACAGGTCGGGTTCGTTGTCCTTGGGGATGAGCACCGTTTTCATGCCCTCGCGGTAGGCCGCCATGCTCTTTTCCCGCAGGCCGCCGATGGGCAGCACGTTGCCGTGCAGGGTGATCTCGCCGGTCATGGCCACATCACCGCGCACCGGGATGCCGGACAGGCAGGACACCAGCGCCGTGGTCAGGGTGACACCGGCAGAAGGGCCGTCCTTGGGCACTGCGCCCTCCGGGGCGTGGATGTGCAGGTCGCACTTTTTGAGCTTTTCCGGGTCGATGCCGTACTCGGCGGCGTGCACGCGCACCCACGTAACGGCCAGCTGAGCGCTTTCCTTCATCACGTCGCCCAGCGAACCGGTGACGGTGATCTTGCCGCTGCCGTTGTCCATCACCTGCACCTCGATGGGCAGGGTCTCGCCGCCCACGCTGGTCCATGCCAGACCGTTGGCGATGCCCACCGCGTTGGTGCGGTTGAGGAAGTCGGGCTTGACGAAGCGGGGGCCAAGCAGCTGTTCCAGCATGGTGCCGGTAACGGAGACGCTTTCCACCTCGCCTGCGGCGATCTTGCGGGCGCACTTGCGCAGCACGCTGGTGATGGTGCGTTCCAGATTGCGCACACCGGCCTCGCGGGTGTAGCCGTCAATGATGCCGTACAGCGCGCTCTGGCTCAGCGTGACCTTGCCGGTCAGGCCGCAGGCCTTGAGCTGCTTGGGCAGCAGGTGCTTGCGGGCAATGTTGTATTTTTCCACGCGGGTGTAGCTGGGCAGCTCGATCACGTCCATGCGGTCACGCAGGGGGCCGGGGATGCTGCCCAGATCGTTGGCGGTGGTGATAAAGAGCACATGGCTCAGATCGAACGGGATATCGATGAAATGATCGTTGAAGGTGCTGTTCTGCTCCGGGTCCAGCGCTTCCAGCAGGGCTGCGGCCGGGTCGCCGCGGAAGTCGCCTGCCAGCTTGTCGATCTCGTCCAGCAGCATGAGGGGGTTCGCGCTCTTGGCAGAGATCATGGCAGTGATGATCTTGCCGGGCATCGCGCCGATGTAGGTGCGGCGGTGGCCGCGGATCTCGGCTTCATCCCGCACGCCGCCAAGGCTGATGCGCACATACTTGCGGCCCAGACTTTCGGCGATGGAGCGTGCAATACTGGTCTTGCCCACGCCCGGAGGGCCTACAAGGCAGATGATCTGTGCCTTCACGTCCGGTGCCAGCTTGCGCACGGCCAGCGTTTCCAGAATGCGGTCCTTCACCTTTTTCAGGCCGTAGTGGTCCCGGTCCAAAATCTGCTGTGCGCGGCTGATATCAAGGTCGTCCACCGTAAAGGTGTTCCACGGCAGGTCAAGGCAGGTGTCCAGATAGGTGCGGATGACCGTTGCCTCCTGATTGGAGCCCTGCATCTTGGCAAGGCGGTCCACTTCCTTGAGCAGCTTCTTCTCGCTGTCCTCGGCAAGGTGCAGCCCGGTGATCCTGCGGCGGTACTCGTCGGCCTCGGCGTGGGTGTCGTCGCCCTCGCCCAGCTCGTCGCTGATGATGTGCAGCTGTTCGTGCAGGTAGTAATCGCGCTGGTTCTTGTCCATGGACTCGTTGACCTTTTCCGCGATCTCCTTTTCAATTTTCATCACCTGACACTCACGGCGCAGCATCTCGATGAGCTTTTTCAGCCGTCCGTTCAGGGTGCCCTCGTCCATCACAGCCTGCTTGTCCTCGTAGCGGAACAGCAGGTTTGCAGGCATGTACTCGCTGAGGAAGGCGGGGTCGTCGCTGGAAACGATGGCAAACACCACGTCCTTGCCAAGGCGCGGGTTCATGCCAAGGTACTCGTCAAACCCGGCCTTGAGGGCGCGCAGCAGCGCTTCGGTCTCCACGGCATCGTCGGCCTTGCCTGCGCGCACCGGGGCCGGGCGCACCTCCGAAAGCAGAAAATCGCCGCTGGCATCCAGTGCACTGAGCTTTGCGCGGTACTTGCCCTCCACCAGGACCTTTACAAGGTCCCCGGAGACGCGCAGCACCTGCTTGACCTCGGCCACCACGCCGTAGCTGAACAGGTCTGCCTGCTGCGGCTCGGTGGTGTCCATGGACTTCTGTGCCACCAGAAACACGTTGGAATTATTTGCCATTGCCCACTCCACGGCGGCAATGCTCTTTTCGCGGCCCACCTCAAAGTGGACGAGATTGTTGGGGAACACCACCAGCCCCCGCAGGGCGATGGTGGGCAGATGCAGCTTTTTGCGCTCCACCTTGATGGTAACTTTTTCACTCATAGTGCAAACACCTCCCGGCTGCCGCGCACTTTCCCACGGCGGCAGCGCTGTATGCAAGAGATTTTATCTTTAAAATAGCAGGTTGTTTCCTTATTATACTGATTTCCGGCCAAAATGCAACTGTGATGCATGGACGGTTGGTTATTTCCCCCGCTTTTCCTGCGTGGAGAAGCCCATTTTGCCAAGAGCCGGCAGCAGGGCCTTGAGGGTGATGGAGGTCAGTGCGCCCATCACAAGGCCCAGCACCAGCATGACCGGCGCGTAGTAGAACGACAGCGAGGACGAGATGATCACGCCCGCGCCCAGCAGCTGGCCGATGTTGTGGGCCAGTGCGCCGCATACGGAAAGGATGAACCAGGTTGGCCGCACCGGCAGCAGGTAGTACAGCACCCACATCACCAGCAGGGACAAAAGGCCGCCGCACAGCGAGAGAAAGCCCGCCGTGAAGCCGGACACCAGAAACACGAACAGTGCCTTGAGCACATCCAGCACCAGCGCCTGCCTTGGCCCCATGAAAAACAGCGCGTACATCACCACGATGTTGGCAAGGCCCAGCTTCATGCCCGGCAAAAGGCCCGGGATGGTGAGCGTGCCCTCAATGAACGAAAGCGCCATGGCCAGCGCAAACAGCAGGCCAGAAAGGGCGATTCGGCGCGTTTTTTCGTAACTGCGTCTGTTTTGGGGCATGCTGCACTCTCCTTTACTCTTCGGTCTGCTGGCTCTGCTCGTAGCTTTCCTGCTCTTCCATGGCAGCTTCCCACGCGGCAAACAGCTCTTCCTGATGGAAGCGCAGGTCGCTCAGCTCGTCGCTCTTCTGGCGCAGCAGGTCGGGGTCGTTGTACACCTCCGGGGAGTTGATCTCGTTGTCCAGCTCCACTTCGCGTGCACCGCAGGCTTCCATCTCGTCCTCGCAGGCTTTGATCTTGGCCCGCAGCTCGGCGCGGCGGCGGCGCTGCTCCCTGCCGTAGCCGGTCTTGGCCGGTTCGGCGGCCTTCTGCACGGCAGGGGCCGGGGCGCTGCGGCCCATCAGGGCGTCGTAGCTGGGGTAGAGGGTGGCCTTGCCGTCCTCAAGGTAGAGGATGGGGCAGGCCAGACTGTTCATCAGGTGGCGGTCATGGGTGACCAGCAGCAGCGTGCCGGTGTAGGCCATGAGGGCCTCGGTAAGGTTTTCGCGGGTGTAGATGTCCAGATGGTTGGTGGGCTCGTCCAGAAACAGCAGGTTGGGCCGTTCCAGCACGATCTCCGCAAAGCGCAGGCGGGCCAGCTCGCCGCCGGAAAGCGCCTCGCAGGGCTTGAACACCGTCTCGCCCCGGAAGCCCAGCTTTGCCAGATGGCTGCGCACCTCCAGCTCGGTCATGCGGGGGTACTTGTTCCAGATCACATCGATGACCCGGCCCTGCCCCAGACGGTTCTGCTGCTGGGCAAAGATGCTGGGCCGTGCGCCGGTGCCCAGCCGCACCATGCCGCCGGAGGGGCGGCGCTTGCCGTCCAGCACCTGCATCAGGGTGGACTTGCCCGCGCCGTTGGGGCCTGCGATCACCAGCCGCTGGCCGCGGCACACCGTGTAGGTAAAGGGTTCCAGCAGGGTGCGCTCCCCTATTTTGATGGTCAGGTTCTTGAGCAGCACCAGTTCGTTCCACGGTTCTACGTCATATTCAAACCGGAACTTGAGCTGGTTGGTCTCGTCCTTGGGCGCTTCGGTGATCTCCAGCTTTTCCAGCTGCTTGCGGCGGCTCTGGGCCATTTTGGTGGTGGAAGCGCGCACAAGGTTGCGGTCCACGTAGTCCTGCAGCTTTTCGGCCAGTGCCACATCTGCATCGTGCTGCTTCTGGCGCAGGGCGTCGGCGGCTTCCTTCTGGGGCAGGTAGGCCGAGAAGTTGCCCTTGTAGGTGGTCATGGTCTGGAAGGAGACCTCCCAGATCTTCGTACACACGTTATCGAGGAAGTAGCGGTCGTGGCTGACCACCAGCACCGCACCGGAATAGCTTTTGAGGTAGTTTTCCAGCCATTCCATGGTGGCAAAGTCCAGGTGGTTGGTGGGCTCGTCCAGAATGAGCACGTCCGGCTTTTCCAGCAGCAGCTTTGCCAGCCGCAGCCTCGTCAGCTCGCCGCCGGAGAGCACCGCAATGTTCTTCTGCCATGTATCCTGCGCAAAGCCCATGCCGGACAGCACCTTTTTGATGTTCACATCCATGTTGTAGCCGTCGGCGGCATCCACGATGTTCTGCAGCTGGTCGTGCCGGGCCAGCAGCTCCGTGTCGTCCGGCTGCGCGGCCATTTTGCGTTCCAGCACCTGCATCTGGGCCATGGCATCCAGCACAGGGGCAAAGGTGGAGCGCATCTCGCCGTAGAGATCCAGCGTGGCATCCAGCTTTGCGTTCTGTTCCAGATAGCCCAGCGTCACGCCGTGGGTCACGCTGAACTCACCTTCGTAGTCCTGGTACTCGCCGGTCAAAATCTTGAGCAGGGTGGTCTTGCCCGCGCCGTTCTGGCCCACGATGCCGATGCGGTCCTCCCGCTCGACACTGGCGGTCACATCGTGCAGCACGATCTTCTCGCCAAAGCTCTTGCCTAGTTTTTCCAAATGTATCAGCATAGTTTTATGATCCCGTTCTCCATCCGCTTATTGGCTCAGCACTGGTGGCGGCGGTTCTTCAGGCCCACATTGGCCAGCTCTTCCTGCTCCATCACCAGCGGGTACAGCTCTTTCAGGTCTGCGATCTCGTAGGTGGGCACCACCTTGCCGGGGTTCTCGGCGTGGCTTGGGTTATACCAGCAGGTGTCAAGGCCCGCATTCACGCCGCCCTGAATGTCGCTGCTCAGGCCGTCGCCCACCACCAGCACATGCTCGCGGTTCTCCACGCCAAGGGCGCGCAGGGCCGCATCAAAAATTCTGCGGTTCGGCTTTTCGCTGTCCATCTTCTCGGAGACGAACACGTCCTCCATAAAGTTCAGCACACCGCTCTCGGCCAGACGGCGGATCTGCACCTTCTGGAAGCCGTTGGTCACAACGGCCAGCGTTGCCACCTCGGAAAGCTCCCGCAGCACATCCAGCACTTCCGGCCCCATCAGGTCCGGGTGGGTGGAGAGCTGCTCCAGATAGAAGCGGTTCATCTCGGCTCCGTCACCGGCGGCATCAATGGCCTTAAGGAAGCGGGTGAACCGCTCTGCCATGAGCTTTTCCCGTTTGATCTGGCCTTTTTCCAGCTGCCGCCACAGCTCCGAGTTGATGGTGCGGTAGGTCTGCACCGTTTCTGCATCCGGCTCAATGCCGTAGTTCACCAGCGTTTCGGCCAGTGCCTTGCTTTCGGCTGCGTCAAAGTTCAGCAGGGTGTTGTCTGCATCGAACAGCACGCAATAATATTTTGCCATAAACCTTCCCTCTTTTCCTTCTGCCATGGCCTCAGCTGCCATGCGCTCAACAACAGGCAGAAGCCAGCCCTGCCGTAAACAGAGCTGGCTTCACATCATTCTGTTACAATTTCGTACGGTAGTACGTCCGTCTGCTCCGGGTCGTTGTCCGGGCAGGTGGTTTTGACATCACAGGGGGTGGCAGCACACTTTGCCATTTCCTCTTCCAGCGCGCCGTTGTCCACGTTCTCCCAGTCGGTGCCGTAATCGTCCACGCTGCCGTCGGTCACGTTCTCTTCCCCGGGCAGCGCCGGGATGCGGGGTTCCTCGTAGTACATGCAAACGCCTCCCTTCCTGCCAGCCTATGCGGCACGGCAGGCCGGGGTGACAGCCTCAGGACGCGGAGTCCGTGGATGCGGACTGCTCGTTGGCGGCTTCCTTGCTGGCATTGGATTCCGAAGCCGCATGGGAGCTGCCAGAGCTTGCAGAGCTGCTCTCGCTGCTGGAGCTGCTATGGGAAGCCGAGCTGCTCTCACCAGAGTCCGCGTGGGACGAGCTGGTGCTGTGGGAAGAGCTGGCTGTTCCGTTGGAAGCAGAAGCCGAGCCTGCCGGGGAAGCCGTGCTCTCACTGCTGGAAGAGCTGTGAGACGAGCTGTCGGAAGAGCTGTGAGACGAGCTGCCGGAGGTGGATGTAGCCCCGGAGGATGCCCCGGAGGTGGTGCCGGACGATGCACCGGAAGAGCTGGTGCTGCCGGAAGAACTGCTGCCCGACGTGCTGCCAGAGCTGCCGGAGCTGTGAGACGAGCTGCCGGAGCTTACGCCGCTGACCGTCACATTCAGGACGTTACTGGTAACGGTGCAGCCGTTGTAGCTTGCCACTGCGTACACCTTAAAGGTCGCATTGAGCATGGAGGGGTCGATCTCCACCTTGACGGTGGTCTTGCCCGCCGCCTGCGGCACTTCCGCACCGTTGGCGTACCAGCGGATGCTGTCGGCAGTGAGGTGCTTGCCGCCCAGCTTTGCGGTAAAGGTGTAGGAATCGCCCAGCACGGCCTTGCCGGTGCTGCTGATATGCACGGAAGCCGCTGCAAACACGGCGGTCACGTCCACGTTCTGCTTGAAGTTCGTATCGGTGCGGGTCTTCTGGGTCACGCCGTCGCTCCACTTGACGAACACATAGCCGTCCTGCGGCACAGCCGTCACGCTGATGGACTGGGCGGCGCTGGTCACTTCATAGGAGAGGGATGTCTTGCCGCTGTCGCTGCCGCTGGAAAGGGTGCCGCCGGTCTTGTCCACCCGGTAGCTGGCCTGATACAGCACACCCTGCTCTTCGGAAGAGCCTGCAGCCTCCGAGCTGCTGGGTGCTGTCACCGCAGAGCTGGGGTTCGGGGTATACTCGGCGCGGGTGGGGATGTTGGCGGTGTCGGGCCGACGGTCGTCGGTCTGGTAAGCGTGGGTGCGCAGATAGCTCAGCATGGCCTTCAGGCCCACGGGCTTCAGGTGGATATCGCCGGTCTGGTAGTAATCCTCGCGGCCATAGCCGTTGGCATCCTTCAGCGCTTCGGCACTGTTGAGGAACTTCAGGCCCATCTGCTCACACATGGACAGCAGGGCCATGTTGAAGTCGTCGATCTTGGTCTGGTCCATGTGGGGGTAGTTTGCGTGGTTTGCAGGCACCGGCGGCACCGTGTTCACGATGATGTCGGTGTAGGGGTAGCTTTCCTGAATGGCCTGCACCAGCGCGGTATAGTTCTTGATGAACTCGTCCACGCTCATGCCGGTATCGTTGGTGCCCAGCATGATGACCACGCGGCGGGGCTTCATTTTGGCCACGGCCTGCGCGATGGTGTAGGTGCTGCTGTCCTTTTTAAAGGTAACGATGCCCTCGTTCAGGGCGGCATGGGTGCCAATGCCCTCCTTGGCGCAGAACTGCTGCAGGCTGATCAGGCCGTTGGCGTACAGGCGCACCGTGTTGGAATCGCCGAGGAACAGCGTTTCCTTCTGGTAGCTCTCGCCCGCGTCGGCGGTCTCCGGCAGCAGGGCGGCAGAGGTCTCGCTGATCTGGTAGTGATCCGAGATATCCTCTTCGCCCGGCACCAGCACCTCGCTGGAGGGCTGTTCCCCCGGAGCTGCAGGGGTCTTGCCGCGCTTGAGCAGCGTCATGGTAATGGCAATGGTCAGAATGGCTGCCAGCGCGCACACACTGCACACCAGCACAGCCTGCTTCTGCATAGGAGTAAGCGATTGCTTTTCCGGTCGTGTATTTCTCATATCTCTCACCATTCACTTAGTTTCCGGTACAGGGCCTTCCGGTCATGCCTGTCCGTTCAGGATCTGGTCTGCAAGGCTGGCGCAGCTTTCGGCCAGCAGCACCGGGTGGAAGGGTTCCAGCTCTTCCCTGCTGCCGTAGCCGTACAGCGCACCGGCGGCATCCAGCCCGCAGTCCGCAGCGCCGCGCATGTCATCGTTGCGGTCGCCCACCATCAGCACCCGCCTGCCCTGCATCATGGGCTGGGCCAGCACATGGCGCACCACGTCGGTCTTGGTGTCGCGGCTCTCGTCCATGGACGCGCCGCCGATAAAATCAAAATAGCCTGCAAGGCCCTTTTCTTCCAGAATGGGCGTAACGACCTGCGTGGGCTTGGAGGTAGCGGTGCACAGCACAAGGCCCGCGTCCTTCAGGCGCTGCAGCATCTCTGCTGCACCGGAGTAGGCGGCGCACTCGTGGCTGCCCTTGACGGCGTAGCTGTCGCGGTACAGGTCGGTGGCCTTTTCAATGAGGGCCGGGTCGGTAAAGTGCTCACCAAAGCTCTTGCGCAGCGGTGGGCCAAGGTAGCGGCGCAGGTTCACATTCGTGGTGTCCACGCCCATCTTGGCAAAGACTTCTTTTAATGTATTTATGATACCGGGAGCGGAATCGATCAGGGTCCCGTCCACATCAAACAGGATCGCATCGTAGTTCAGCAATTTGTAAATTTCCTCACTTTCATGGTGATACATTGTATAGTATAGCACAGAATCCCGTTATCAGCAATTCCAACAAATGGTTTTTACAAAAATTATGCATTCAAGCAGAGAAAAGGCCCGCCCGGCATCCGGACAGGCCTTTCCGCATCTTCTTACTTCGCTGCGGCATCCGCAGGCGGATAGTACAGGTTGTTGGAGACGAACTCCAGCTTATCCTTGAGCACCAGCTCCAGGTTTGCCACGGCGTGCACCATGTTGGTGGCCGAATCGTTTACTTCCAGCAGCTTGCACAGGTCCAGACCGTCCAGTTTCATGGCGGCGTCCATCTTCCGGCTCTCGGCGCACAGGATGTGGCTCAGGGCATTTTCCTGCAGAGCGATGCTCTCCACAAGGTCAACGACCGCCTGCTCCAGCGTCACCTTGGGCAGGCAGGGGCAGGGGCAGCGGGTGGTATCGATACAGTTCTCAGCAGACATGATAAAACCTTCCTTTCATTCGTCCGGTCAGGGGCGGTGTACGCCCCATTCTATGTCTGCCGGGTACGCCGGTGTTACTCCTGCTTTTTAGGGTTCTGGATGCCGCGCACCTTTTCAATGGTCTCGCGGTAGCCGCCGGAGCCGTACTGGATGCAGCGGTTGATGCGGCTGATGGTGGCCGTGCTGATCTCCACTGCCTTCACGATCTGATCGTAGGTTCTGCCGTCCAGCAGCATCTTTGCCGCTTCCAGCCGCTGCGCCATATCCGAGATCTCCTTCACGGTGCACAGGTCTTCAAAGAAGTTGTAGCACTCCTCCCGCGTTTCCAGACTGAGGATGGCATCAAACAGTGCATCGGTGGTCTGGTTTCTTCTGGAATTTTTATCTGCCATGAATGTTCTCCTTGCCGCCGCAGCGGACTGTCCGGTTTTGGGAGCGTTCCCTCTTTTAAATGTTCCGGAAATGTTCAGGTTCTTTCTTGCATCACCACTTTAGCACATCAAAGTGTGAAAGTCAAGCCCTTGGCGTGAACTCTTTTCATTCGTTGACGTGTATAGTTTTTTTCGTTTCACGCATGAACAAAAATCACCTAAAAATTATTGCAGAACGCTTTCCTGAATTAGTGTATCCTCCGAACTTGTTCCAATGATATTGACAATTTGTGAATTCCGCACTAAAATACGGACAATCATTCGGCAAATGCGATGAACAGGACACGATTCTTTGCAGCACCCTCTCCCAGAGAGCCGCCCATCTGATGCAAGGGCAGCAGTCAGGAGCAAAGCGTTCTCCCCTGCGAGCAGCCTGTGTGAACAAAGGCGCTGACCCCGCCTTCCAGTAATGCATGGCCGTTTTGCCCACGTTACGGGGCTGCGTATGTATGTACGCTGGGAGTGGCTGCCCTGTGCAGCAAACGAAGTGGTATCGCGGAGTATTCCATACACGATGTGCAGTGTATGTGAAGGCCTTCGTCTTCGATGGTTCGTCCCAAATGGAACGAACGCAGGAAGACGGGGCCTTTTTTACACTCTGCCGCCCCCATGCCGCTGACATTTGCCGGATGCCAAAAAAGGAAAGAGGTAAAAACAATGAATACGCTGGTCATCGTATTGATCGCAGCCGTGTGTCTGTTTGGCGCTTATATGCTTTACGGCCGCTGGCTGGCAAACAAGTGGGGCATCGACCCCTCTGCCAAGACCCCGGCAGTTGTCCATGAGGATGGCCGGGACTACGTTCCCACCGACGGCTGGACCGTGTTTGCACACCAGTTCAGCTCCATTGCCGGTGCAGGCCCTGTTACCGGTGCGATCCAGGCCGCTGCTTTCGGCTGGCTGCCGGTGCTGCTGTGGGTGCTGCTGGGCGGCATCTTCTTCGGTGCTGTCACCGACTTCGGCGCTCTGTATGCTTCCGTTAAGAACGACGGCAAGAGCATGGGCATGCTGATCGAAAAGTACATCGGCAAGACCGGCCGCAAGCTGTTCCTGCTGTTCTGCTGGCTGTTCTGCGGCATCGTGATCGCCGCCTTTGCCGACATGGTGGCCGGCACCTTCAATGCCTACGGTGCTGACGGTGCTCTGGTGGAGGCTGCCCAGACCAACGGTGCTGCCGGCATGGTCTCCATCATGTTCATGGTGTTCGCCGTGGTCTTTGGCCTGCTGCAGAAGAACCTGCACTTCACCGGCTGGAAAGAGAATGTGATCAGCATCGTATTCATCGTGCTGTCCTTTGTGGTGGGTGCAAACTTCCCCATCATTCTGGGCAAGGCTGCATGGAGCTACATCACCTTTGTGTACATCTTCTTTGCCGCTGTCCTGCCCATGTGGCTGCTGAAGCAGCCCCGTGACCACATGACCACCTTTATGTTCGTGGCCATGATCGTGGGCGCTGTTCTGGGCCTGATCGTCAACCATCCCGTCATGAACCTGCCGGTGTTCACCGGCTTTACCAACGCCAAGCTGGGCACCATGTTCCCCATCCTGTTCGTTACCGTTGCCTGCGGCGCTGTTTCTGGTTTCCACAGTCTGGTGTCTTCCGGCACCTCCTCCAAGACCGTTACCAATGAGAAGGATATGCTGAAGGTCGGCTATGGTGCCATGGTGCTGGAAAGCCTGCTGGCTGTCATCGCCCTGTGCGTGGCCGGTGCTTCTGCTGCTGCAGACGGCACCCCCGCAGACGGCACTCCGTTCCAGGTCTTCAGCCGCGGCGTTGCCAGCTTCTTCGTGGGCTTCGGCCTGGACCAGCACTTTGCCTCTGTGTTTATGACCATGTGCGTTTCCGCACTGGCCCTGACCAGTCTGGATGCTGTGGCCCGTATCGGCCGCATGAGCTTCCAGGAGCTGTTCAGCGTGGACGACATGGAGCATGCTGAGGGCTGGCGCAAGCTGCTGTGCAACGTTTACTTCTCCACCTTCCTGACTCTGGCTTTCGGCTTCCTGCTGACCAAGATCGGCTACGCCAACATCTGGCCCCTGTTCGGTTCTGCAAACCAGCTGCTGAGCGCTCTGGTTCTGGCCACCCTGTGCGTGTTCCTGAAGGTCACCGGCCGCAGCAACAAGATGATCTTCCCTCCGCTGATCATCATGCTGTGCGTCACCTTCACCGCTCTGGTGCAGCGCCTGATCGCCATGGTCAAGGCCATCAGCAATGCCGCTGCTGTCACCATCCCCGCTGGCGAGACCACTTGGGGTGCTGTGTTCATTGCAAACGGCCTGCAGCTGATCCTGGCCGTGCTGCTGATCGTTCTGGGCCTGAACATCGTGTTCCACTCCTTCAAGGCCTATAAGAATGCTGAGCACAACAGCGAAGCAAAGGTCTGATCTCTCAGGTTTGAGCATCGCTTAACAGAATAAGCAAAACGCCGCTGATGGTTTTTATTCCGTCAGCGGCATTTTTATTCTTTATGATTCGTGCTTGTGGCGTTCTGCGGGCCGCTCCAAACACTTTTTCACCAGAAAAGTTCCATCGAAAAAATGCATTTTTGACAGTAAATGCCCTGTATCATTACGGCCCCTCTTGTGAAAAGCGAAGCCCGGAAAATCCGCAGATTTTCCGGGCTTCTTTCATAACAAATAATTTTTCCGCTAAAAATAGCCATAGCGCACGCGGCGGCTATTCTAAATCAAAAATCAAAAATTCGTTTCTTCCCACGTTTGAAGGACCGCCATCTGCACCGGGGTATGGAACCAGTGTTCCCCGCCCTCCATGATCGTCAGATGCGCCCCGCTTTCCTGACGGAAGTGCTCGATCATGGTGCGGCTGGTCAGGGCATCCCTGTCACCATACAGCACCTGCGTGCGGCCATGCCAGTGCAGCGGATGTTCCCGCACCCAGCACAGATACGGCCATGAGAGGGTCTCCCCAAGATTCGTGGGGATCTCCCCTGCCCGCTGCAGCTGTTCCTCGGTCACATGGGCATATTGCATCATATTCGTGATGAGAGCTTCCATATCCACCACCGGAGAGACCAGCAGGGCCTGTTCCGGCGCGTCTCCCTGCAGCGCCTGCATGGCAAGCCACGCGCCGATGCTCACGCCATACAGCCGGATATGCGCCCACACCGGCTTCATGCGGGCGTATACGGCTTCTATCTCCGGCACAGCCACCCACGGCAGAAGCCGCTCAGGGCTGTTTTTCCGTGCGCCATGCTCGGGCAGGTCGATGGCCAGCACCTGCCAGCCAGCTTCACAGGCTGTAGCGGCAAAGCGCTCTGCCTCTTCCTTGCAGCCGTTCTTACCATGGAGATAGAGGTAAACATTCCGGCTCCGGCTGCCGTACAGAATGGCAGGGATGCCCGCAAGAGTCATGGTTTGTTTTTTCATAAGGGATTCTCCTTATCCGATCATGCTCTCCATTCGGAGAGACGTTTTGTTTACACTGCGCATTGCTTTTCGTCCTCCCTTCTTTCCGTTTTCTCTATGATAGCACATCCGCCCGCCAAACACAAACAAAAAAGGAGCCGCAGCGCCCTGTTACGGGTACTGCAGCTCCCAATTCAACTTTGGAAGTTAAATTACTTCACCATGCTTGCAACTTCAGCAGCGAAGTCGTCAGCACGCTTCTCCAGGCCTTCGCCCTTCTGGAAGCGGGTGAACTTGACGATCTTGATGTCGCCGCCCAGATCCTTAGCGACCTTAGCGGTGTACTGAGCAACGGTCAGGTCGCTGTCCTTGACGAACTCCTGATCGACCAGGCAGTTCTCCTTGAAGAACTTCTTGATCTTGCCCTCGATCATCTTCTGCTTCACAGCCTCGGGCTTGTTAGCGGTCTTGGGATCGCCAGCCATCTGAGCCAGCATGATCTCCTTCTCCTTGGCCACGACCTCAGCGGGGACAGAAGCCTCATCGACATAGCCGGGGTTAGCAGCTGCGACCTGCATGGCGATGTCCTTGCCGTAGGTAACGAACTCGTCCTTAGCCTCGATGCCGTTGGTGGTCTCGAAGTTGACCAGAATGCCGTGGGTGCCGCCGCCGTGGACGTATGCAGAGCAAACGCCCTCGTAACGGACGAAACGGCGAACCTTGATGTTCTCCTTGATGACCAGGATCAGGTTCTTCAGAGCCTCGTCCACGGTCTCGCCGTTCTCGGTCTTGCAAGCCATCAGAGCCTCAACATCAGCAGGGTTCTGCTTCATGATGACCTGAGTAGCCTCCTTGACGAAAGCAACGAACTTGTCGTTCTTGGCGACGAAGTCGGTCTCAGCGTTGACCTCGATGACAACACCCACCTTGCACTGGGGGCAGTAGTCAGCGTAGACCATGCCCTCGGCAGCGGTACGGCTTGCCTTCTTGGCAGCGGTAGCCAGACCACGCTCACGCAGGATCTCGATTGCCTTCTCGAAGTTGCCGTCAGCCTCGGTCAGAGCCTTCT
>ERZ1694980.232-NODE-232-length-30420-cov-22.859443_pt1 | contig 30420 bp, 26 predicted proteins | sample MGYA00581606_ERZ1694980 | MGnify/ENA primary metagenome ERZ1694980 (study PRJEB42213, sample SAMN07424368) | human gut metagenome | biome: ENVO:00009003; feature: ENVO:2100002; material: ENVO:00002003 | host: Homo sapiens | place: USA | collected 2014 ...
AGGGGACTGAAAATCCCCGTGTCATTGGTTCGATTCCGATCGGAGGCACCACGTCGAAAGTCGTGTAAGACTTTCTCCTTCTTTACGCAGAATATTGCGAAAGCACCGTTGAAAAACGGGAGGGTGCAGGGATAAATGCACCGGATATGCGGCCGTAGCTCATCTGGTAGAGCGCCACCTTGCCAAGGTGGAGGTAGCGAGTTCGAGCCTCGTCGGCCGCTCCAATACGAAGCCATCGTTGATGCAGAGATGCAAAAACGATGGCTTTTTTGTTTCGTGCGGCAATGGTCGGGAATGTCCGCAGCGTCGCGCTTCCGTAGGAAGCGGCGCTGCATCTGCCGTTTTCCATCACGACCCCACCTGTGAAAAAGGAGTAGCGGAACGCCCGCAGGCGTTCCGCTACTCCGAAATCTAAAATACTATTTCGACTATGCCCAGAGCGTAAGCGGAAGGCATTTTAAATCGTCCTTCTTACAATATAAATATAATAAATATACCGTTACTGGGCGGCGGCTCTGCTTACATCACCATGGTGATGATCAGCGCACACAGCGGCAGGGTGACGATGCTGAGCAGGGTAGTCAGCACCACGCTTCCGGCGGCAAAGTGCTCATCGTGGCCGAACTGCACCGCAAATACCGAGGTGATGGCGGCGGCCGGGCAGCATTCCAGCAGTGTGACCACCTGTGCGGCAGTGCCGTGGAAGCCCAGCACCCCGAACAGCGCCAGCGTAGCCGCCGGGATCAGCAGCATACGCACAGAGGCAAGCTTCCAGATGTGCTTGTCGGTCACGATGCTGCGCACGTCACCGGCGGCAATCAGCATACCGGTAATGAGCATGGACAGCGGGGTGTTCACTCCGGCCAACAGTTCCAGTGGCTGAGTGATCAGGGTGGGAAGCGGGATCTGCAGCAGATAGATGCCCAGCCCCACCACAATGGCATACAGTACCGGGGTGCGCACCAGACTGCGGGCAACCTCTTTTACACTGGAACCGCCGCTGACAAGGCCATAACCCAGCGTCCACAGCAGAATGTTGAACACGGTAACGTAGGCACTGGCATACAAAAGACCTTCGGAGCCGAACAGCGCCGAAATAAGCGGGAAGCCCATGTACGCTGCGTTGGAAAAAATGCAGGCGAACCGGAAAATGGGCATCCTGCTGCCAGTCTTGCGTGCCGTGAGCAGCAGAGTGCTCACAGTGCCCAGCAGCACGGACAGGACGCTCATGCCGAAAGCCGCCAGCAGATTGTGCAAGATCTGGGCGCTGAACTCCATGCGGTAAGAGTTTACCACCATGGCCGGCACAATGATGTACACCAGCAGATTGGAAAGCGCCTGCTTGTTTTCCAGCTTGAGCACGCCGGTTTTGACCGCCACCATGCCTGTGCCGATCAGCAGGAACAAGACCGCGACCTGCTGCGCGGTGATGAGAGCCAGTTCCATAAAATTTTCCTCCTCTAGGCCATAACGCATATACCACGAAAGATACAACACGGGTATAGCACAAAACCCTGCGGATAGAAAAGCTGAACGCAGGGCTTTGCAAGATTTTGCAGTTAAAGCTTACAAAATGACATTTTTGATCAGCAGGGAAATGCTGCCGTCATCGGCGTGCAGGAACTCTACCTCCGATTCGGCGTTCAATAGCTCGGTGGGGATCTTTACCTCAATGCCGTTGGCGGTGCGCAGGCTGCGGCTTTCCATCCGGCGGATGCGGGCAGGGGTCACAGTCACCGGCTGGGCGGCGCTGTCAATGACATCGCTCTTTTCTACATAGTCGTCAAAGGGCACGGCGGCGAGGGGATATTCCTCCTCCAATTGCTGGCGCACCTGCTGGATGGACACCTGATTGTCGTTGTCGGCAGCCTGATTGGCAATCATCATGGCCACCTGTGCCTCCACATGGGGCGTTTCGGCGTAGTTCTCCTGCACAGCCTGCACGGCGGCTTCCTGAATGGCCTGCAGCTTTTTCTTTTCCGGCTGGGCGGTGGTGTACTGGAACACCACGGTGGAAAGGTAAAACTCTTTGTGGCCGTCAATATCGTACTTCTTTTCCAGCAGCCGCATGGAGTAATCGGTCAGGTCTACCAGTGCGCCCTCCTCCACCTTGCCGCTCTGGGTAGGCAGGCAGGCGCGCTGCTGGATGATGGAGTTCACCGGGGCACCCTCTACGGTTTCCGTATAGTGGGTGTAGCCGTTTTTGTAGTTCAGCTTCAGGATGCCCAGCCAAGGCGCGCCGTCCCGGGTAAAATCCACCACGGCAAGGTCTGCCCCGGGGATGGTGGTGTGGGCGTGCATATAGTCGAACAGCACCCCGGCAATGCGGCAGGAAAGATCCACGAAGTCCTGATTGTGCTCCAGCTCATTTTTAAAGGCCGAGTCCGGCAGCGGGCGACACTGGCGGATATCGTCGCTGGCCAGCAGCTTCTCAATATGATTTTGCAGGTAGGCGTTCTTTTCAGCAGTCAGCTCCATGGGCCCGCCGCTGAGCACCGGCGCATCCATGGTGGTATCCAGAACGTGCAGAATGGCCTGATGAATGATGATCTCCATTGTTGCTCCTCATTTCGTGACGTAGTGTTTGCGCCCAGTATAGCACAACCGCCGGAAAAAGGCGAGAGCGGCCCGGGGATTTTGCGGATTCTACAATTTACAAATCCCGCCAAAAGGGCTATACTTATAATATCTGTGCAAAAGGAGGTGGAATTGGTGGACGAGCAGTTGGAACAGATTGAAGGCGTCGTGGAGGATATCATCTACGAGAACGAGGATAACGGCTATGTGGTGTTCGAAATCTCCGGCGGCGGTGTACTTACGGTGGTCTGTGGCATCGTAGGCGAGCTGCACGCAGGAGAAAGCGTCATCTGCCGCGGCCGGTACGAAAACCACGCCACCTATGGCCGCCAGTTCCACGCGCAGGAATGCGAAACCGATATGCCCAAGGATCTGGAAGCGGTGTACGCCTTTCTGGCCAGCCGTTCCCTGCCGTATATCGGCGCAAGGACTGCGGATAAGATCATTGATATGTTCGGGGCTGAAGCGCTGGAGGTCATCGCCAACGACCCCGCCCGGCTGACCAGAATCCCCGGCATCTCGCCGGATAAGGCAGATCGCATCCAGCAGGAGTTCAAGCGGATGTTCGGCATGCGGGAGCTCATCGCCTATCTGGCGCAGTTCGAGATCAGCCCCCGCAAGGCTATGGAGGTGTTCAAAGCCTTTGGCGTGGGGGCAATGCAGGCCATCGCGTCAAACCCCTATCTGCTGTGCGGCGAGCCGCTGCAGCTGGACTTCCGCCACGCGGACAGCATCGCCCAGTATTACCACATGGAAGGGGACTGTGCCCAGCGGCTGGAAGCTGCCCTGCTGCGCACTTTGCGCCATAATGCAGGCAACGGCCACACCTGCCTGCCCCGGGCACAGCTGCTGGCCACTGCCTCCAACTTCATCCATCAGCCGCCGGAAAAGCTGGCCCGTGCACTGGATCATTGCATCGAGACGGAAGAACTGGCCGTGAAAATGTTCGATGCCGTGCCCTATATCTACTTGCCGGATCTGTTGGCTGCAGAGCAGGACATTGCCGACCGGCTGAATCTGCTGGCAAAGCGCGGCAAGAATACCGTGCGGGAGCTGGATAAAAACATCCAGATCTTAGAGTTGACGCAGGGCTTTGCCTACGCCCCCCTGCAAAGGGAAGCCATCCGCAAGGCCATGACCGAGAACTGCCTTGTGCTTACCGGCGGCCCCGGCACCGGCAAGACCACCACCGTCAACGCCATCTTGCAGCTGCTGGAAAATCAGGCCGAGCGGGTAGCCCTGTGCGCCCCCACCGGCCGCGCCGCCAAACGGCTCAGCGAGCTGACCGGTCGCAAGGCCAGCACCATCCACCGTCTGTTGGAGGTGGACTACACCGGCGGCGTGGTCAGCTTTATCCACAACGACAAAAACCTGCTCAAGTGTGACGTGGTCATTCTGGATGAGATGAGCATGGTGGACGTCAAGCTGTTTCAGGCACTCATTGCGGCACTGCGCTACACCTGCCGTATTATTATGGTAGGCGATGCCGACCAGCTGCCCAGCGTAGGCGCGGGCAACATCCTCAGCGAGGTCATCCGCTCCGGCTGCGTGCCAACTGTCTGCCTGAACGAGATCTTCCGGCAGGCAAAACGCAGTCTCATCGTGGAAAACGCGCACCATATCATCTCCGGCGAGCCATTGCAAAAGGGCAGCAAAACCGACGACTTCTTCTTTCTGGAAGCGGACGGCGAGGCTGCGCAGCGTCTGGTGTGTGACCTTGTCACCACCCGGCTGCCCCGGAGCTACGGCTTTGATCCCATCCGGGATATTCAGGTGCTGTGTCCCACAAAGCTTGGCCCCACCGGCACGCAGGCGCTGAACGTGGAGCTGCAAAACCTGCTCAACCCGCCCCAGAAAGGCAAGCCCCAGCTGCAAAGCGCCGCCCGAGTGTTCCGAGTGGGGGACAAGGTGATGCAGGTGCGCAACAACTACGAGATCGTCTGGAACCGCATCGGCGGGGAGCAGGGCGTAGGCGCCTACAACGGCGATATCGGCATCGTGGAAAGCATCAACCTGCGAGAGCGCTCCATGGTGGTGCGTATGGACGACCGGCGGCTGCTCTACCCGGCGGAAAACCTGAACGAGCTGGAGATCGCCTACGCCATCACGGTGCACAAAAGTCAGGGCAGCGAGTTCCCGGCGGTGATCCTGCCGGTGGCACAGGTGCCGCCAAGGCTGTGCTACCGCAACCTGTTCTACACCGGCGTCACCCGCGCGCGCAAATTGTGTGTTGTGGCGGGCCGCAGGGACGTGGTGAACAGCATGATGAGCAACATCCGGCAGAACCTGCGTTACAGCGGCCTGTGCGCTCTGCTGCAGGCCGGACAGCCGCCACAGCAGCTCAGCACAGAAGGGGAAAGCCCCTGATAAAACCGCGCAGAACAGCGGCAAAGCTTGTATACTTTTTGCCGCAACTATGTTATACTAAAGCAGTCTTTGTTTTTTGCCCGCCGCTGCGGGCGTTACATACATGATAGAGGAACGCAGAGAAAGGATTCAGGCAATTATGGCACAGAATGATATCGGCATCGACCTTGGTACTACTACCATCATCATCGCGCAGGAGGGCAAGGGCGTAGTGCTCAACCAGCCCAGCGTTGTGGCAATGGATACCCGCAAGAACACCGTGTTGGAGGCCGGCGACAAGGCACTGGCCATGGTGGGACGCACTCCCAACTATATCTCCGCCATCTTCCCGCTGAAGGATGGCGTCATCAGTGACCACACCATGACCCGGGAGCTGATCTGCCGCTTTGTCAAGCAGGTGTACAGCTCCCACATGGTCAAGCCCCGGGTGGCAGTGTGCGTGCCCGCCGCCATTACCGGCATTGAGAGCGATGCCGTGGTGGAGGCTGTGGTGGCAGCCGGTGCCCGTCAGGTGTACCTGATCGATGAGCCTATTGCCGCTGCTCTCGGCTCCGGCATCGACATCACCCTGCCGGACGGCCGCATGATCATTGATATCGGCGGCGGCACCACGGATATCGCCGTGCTGAGCCTTGGCGGCAAGGTCAAGGCCACCAGTGTGCGCGTGGCCGGTAACCACTATGATGAGGAGATTCTCAAGCACGTCCGCAACAAATACAGCATCGCCATCGGCCAGCGCACCGCCGAGGAACTGAAAAAGCACGTTGCCTGCTGCCCCCAAAAGACCGATTTCCACGAGAGCATGGAGATCAAGGGCCGCAGCCTGCTTACCGGTCTGCCGGTGCGCGTGACCGTTTCCACCGACGACCTGTACGAGCCGGTGATGATGCTCAGCGAGCAGATCGGCACCGCAGCCCATCAGGTGCTGGAAAAGACTCCGCCGGAGCTGGCAGGCGATATCTACCGCAACGGTGTTATGCTGACCGGCGGCGGTGCCCAGCTGCACGGCCTGACCGAATATCTGAGCCAGGAACTGAAGGTGGAAGTCACCGTCTCGCCGGACCCTGTAAACTGCGTTGCACTGGGCACGGCACAGAGCCTTTCCATCGGTGATAAGCTGGAAACCGGCTTTACGGATGCCACCCCGCGCATCGGCCGCCGCTAAGCTTGGTTCGTTTTGTCCATGTCATATCACAAAGCAGCAAAAATAAAATTTGTTAATTTTTGTTGAAATGAATGGCAAAATACGGTATACTATACCCAAATTGATTTTCTGCTGACGATGTTGTATCGCTTGCAGTATCCAACAAACAGGAGGAAAAACCATGGACTTAGGTTTCGATGTGGTCGTTACCATTACTGGTATCGTGCTGGTGTTCCTGATCCTCGTGCTGCTGATGGCTATCATCACGCTGGAGGGCAAGATCTTCGACTCGATGAATGCCAAGAAGAAGGCCGCCAAGACTGCTGCACAGGCACCTGCCGCAAAGCCCGCTGCCGCTCCGGTACAGCAGGCTGCGCCCGCTCCTCAGGTAGAGGAGGGCATCCCCGGTGATGTGGTGGCCGCCATTATGGCTGCTATCCATGCAATGGGCAACGGCAAGTACACCCTTAAGGCAGTGCGTCGTGGCAAAAATGGCTGGGGCAAGGCCGGCGTGAACGACACCACGGCCCCGTTTTAACACAGGAGGAAGAGCATGACACAGTTTATTGATACTCTGGTCGGTATTTTCCAAAGTTCCGGCTTTGCACAGTTTGGCCAGCCCGGCGGCTGGCTGTACGCCGTGATGATCTGCGTGGGCTGCTTTCTGCTGTACCTCGCCATCGTCAAGGAGTTCGAACCCCTGATCCTGCTGCCCATGGCCTTTGGCATGATCCTTGCCAACCTCCCCGGCAGCGGCATCATTCACATGCAGTACTTCGTTGGTGACGGTCTGGAGCACCCCATGTGGGTCGAGATCCTGAACAACGGCGGTCTGGCCGATATGCTCTACATGGGCGTTAAGCTGGGCATCTACCCGCCGCTGATCTTCCTCGGCATCGGCACCATGACCGACTTTGCACCCCTGATCTCCAACCCCAAGAGCCTGCTGCTGGGCGCTGCCGCACAGTTCGGTATCTTCGGTACTTACATGGGCGCCCGTCTGCTGGCCGCTACCGGTCTGGTGGACTTCACCCAGAAGCAGTCCGCTGCCATCTCCATCATCGGCGGTGCCGACGGCCCGACCGCTATCTTCGTTACCTCCCGTCTGGCACCTGAGCTGCTGGGCAGCATTGCCGTGGCGGCATACAGCTACATGGCACTGGTGCCCGTTATCCAGCCGCCCATCATGAAGGCATTGACCACCTCCAAGGAGCGCTCTGTGGTCATGAAGCAGCTGCGCACCGTCTCCAAGACCGAGAGGATCATCTTCCCCATCATGGTCGCTATCATTGTTTCCCTCATCGTGCCGGATGCCGCCGTTCTGGTCGGTATGCTGATGCTGGGCAACCTGATGAAGGAGTGCGGCGTTGTGGATCGTATCCAGAAGACCGCCGGTAATGAGCTGATGAACATCATCACCATCTTCCTGGCTCTGTCTGTGGGCTGCACCACCAGTGCAAACACCTTCCTGAACACCCGCACCCTGTTCATCATCGTGCTGGGTCTGATCGCCTTCTCCTTCGGCACCGCAGCCGGTGTGCTGTGCGGCAAGGTTATGTACAAGCTGACCGGCGGTCAGGTGAACCCCCTGATCGGTTCTGCCGGCGTTTCCGCCGTGCCTATGGCCGCTCGTGTTTCCCAGAAGGTCGGCCAGAGCGAGAACCCCTCCAACTTCCTGCTGATGCACGCCATGGGCCCCAACGTGGCCGGCGTTATCGGTTCTGCCGTTGCTGCTGGTATCCTGATCAACATCTTCGGCTAAGCAAAACCTGAAACACTATCTCAAGAGCCATCGCACAGCCTTGTGCGGTGGCTCTTTTTGTGCAGGACGATTTCAAATGGCCTCCGCTGCGCTTTGGCCATATTCAGCGGAATTATGATTTATTATTTTGGGATAACGGAGCGTCTGCGGATGCTCCGTCATCCCATTTTCACGGGAGAGGACGTAAGAGGTTACAGCAGCCGTTTCCAGTTACGACCCCTTCTGTGAAAAAGAGGTTCTGAAACGCCCGCAGGCGTTTCAGAATCTCAAATATTAAAATATACTTTCCTTGAACAATGGCCAGAGCGGCAGCGGAGGCCATTCAAAATCGTGTTAGCATTAGTTTTTTCCTGTTTGTGTTTGGCTGCTGCTTGTGCTATCATAGAGAAAAACAGGGCGCAAAACACCCCAAAACAGGAGGGAGCCGTTATGGAAAAAATCAAGCTTGAGGTTGCAGGTGTCCCGGCTGTCCTGTACGGCAAGCGCAGCCGTAAGGTCTATCTCTATGTCCATGGCAAAAACGGCAGCGCGGCCGAGGCAGCCCGCTTTGCCCGCACAGCCTGCCCGGCAGGCTGGCAGGTGCTGGCTGTCGATCTGCCGGAGCACGGCACCCGAAAAAACAGCCCGGAAAAGCTGGTGCCGTGGGTGGTCACCCGGGAACTGCAAACGGTCTATGCCCGGATGCAGCCGGTGTGGAAGCATATCCGAGTGTATGGGGTCAGCATCGGGGCGTGGTTTGCTATGCAGGCGTTGCAGACGCAAAAACCGGAGAAGGCGCTGCTTGTCTCCCCGGTGGTGGATATGGAAAAGCTGATCCTTGCCCTGATGCAGCAGGCAGGGGTAACGGAGGAGCAGCTGCGCGCGGCAGGGGAGATCCCCACAGACTTTGGGGAGACGCTTTCGTGGCCGTATCTGTGCTGGGTGCGGGAGCACCCGCTGCACTGGAAAGTGCCCACACAGGTGCTCTATGCTGATACAGACCCCCTTACCGGGCACACCGCCATGGAGCAGTTCCGGCAGCAGACCGGGGCGCATCTGACCATTTTGGAGGGCGGGGAACACTGGTTCCATACCGAGACCCAGCTGGCCGCTCTGCAAAGCTGGGAAAGCTGTCATTTATAATAGGCCGTTTCTCTTTTCCTCAGTCTGTGAAAATGTAAGCCCGGAAAATCCGCAGATTTTCCGGGCTTACATATAAAATACGCTTCCACAACAAAACGCCGCTGACGGCTTTGTGCATCGTCAGCGGCGTTTTGTTTATTGAAAACAGGATTGTGAATGGCAGAATCAGACGTTTGCCTCGCTGTTGTGCTCAGCCTTCTTGTAAGCGGAGAAGGAGTGGAACACAATGTTCAGGCCCAGCACGATCAGCAGCACGGCAAGGATCAGCTGCAGGCCGTTTGCGATGAACACAGCGCCCCAGGTGGTCTCACCGGCAGGAATGGTAACAGAAGCGGCAGTGCTGATGGCCTTGACCATAGCGATCAGACGCTGCACCAGTGCGGTAAAGGTAACGCACAGCATGATGACCAGAGGGGGGAACAGCATCTTGTTGCTGCGGCCGGTCACCTTCAGGAACACGCACAGGGTAGCCAGCACCAGTGCGCTCAGCAGCTGGTTGGCAGAACCGAACAGAGGCCAGATGTTGGCGTAACCGATCTTGGTCAGGATAAAGCCGAACACCAGCGTGATGAAGGTGGAGAAGTACACATTGCAGAACAGCTTGCGCCAGCCCTCAGCGTGCTCCATGTCGTCCACGCTGAACAGCTCTTGGAAGCTCATGCGGCCAATGCGGGCCACGGCATCCAGACTGGTCAGTGCCAGTGCGGAAACGCACATGGTCATGAACACGGTAGCAGCGTAGGCGGGCACGCCGAACATCTCAAAGAAACCGGCAACGCCGCGGCTGAAGATCTGGAACGGAGTACCGGCAGCAGGGGTACCGTCGGCAGCTGCGGCAGCACCGGCAACGCACAGAGCCAGAACCGCCAGCAGGCTTTCAAGGATCATGGCACCGTAGCCGACCTTCAGCATATCCTTCTCGTTCTCAACGGTCTTGGAGGAAGTACCGGAGGAAACAAGGCTGTGGAAACCGGAAACTGCACCGCAAGCCACGGTGACGAACAGGATGGGGAACAGGGTGCCCAGCTTTTCGTTGGTAAAGCCGGTGAACACAGGCAGGTTCATGGTGGGGTGTGCCACCAGCAGGCCAACCACAGCACCCACGATCATGGCCACGAACATAAAGGTGGTCATGTGGTCACGGGGCTGCTTGAGCAGCCACATGGGCAGCACAGCAGCAAAGAAGATATACACAAAGGTGATGTAGCTCCAAGCGGCCTTACCCAGGATCAGGGGCAGGTTTGCGCCGATGACAAAGGACAGCACGATGAACACGATGCTGATAACGCTTTCCTTCCAGCCGGAGAAGCTGAACTTCTTCTGCAGCAGGCCAAAGACAACGGCAAACACCATGAACATGATGGACACCATACCGGCAGCGCCGTTGGTCTTGGCAGCTTCAACCATTGCGCCGTCTGCGCCGAAGGCATTGAAGGTGCCAGCAACCATGTCCGCAAAAGCGGCAATCACGATGCCGCAGAACAGCCAGCAGAACAGCAGGAACAGCTTGCGGCCGGTCTTGCCGATGTACTTTTCGATCAGCATGCCCATGCTCTTGCCGTCGTTCTTAACGGAAGCATACAGAGCGCCGAAGTCGGTGACAGCACCGAAGAAGATGCCGCCCAGCAGCACCCACAGCAGCACCGGCAGCCAGCCGAAAGCTGCGGCCTGAATGGCACCGGTGACAGGGCCTGCACCGGCAATGGAGCTGAACTGGTGGGCAAACACCGTCCAACCGTTGGTGGGCACATAGTCCCGGCCATCCTCGTGGACGACTGCCGGGGTCTTGGCAGCGGGGTCGATGCCCCATTTGTTGGCCAGCCAGCGGCCGTAAAGCACATAAGCGCCAAACAGGCACACCGCTGCGATCAATACGATGACCAGCGTATTCATAGTTTTCTACCTCTTTCCTTTTTTCACTCCGCAACAGGTTCGGAACGATGGGATGCCGTCCGGCAAAGCGCTTCCCCGGAGCGTAAAAAACCTTCGTCCTCAGCACATGACCGGGCTTTCCGGCCACACTCCGAAGACGAAGGCTTCTGCTCCCGCCTGCTAGGGCAGGAGCAATACTCCGCGGTACCACTTCGCTTGCTGTGTTAAAACAGCCACTCTCCCACGCATGGTATACTGACCATGCTGCCCGATAACGTGGGCTGGACGGCACCATGCTACTTGGGGGCACAAAACCCGGTTCACACAGGCTGCTCGCAGGCGAGGGTCCTCTGCTCCTGACTGCCGCTTTTTCACCCGAGAAGCGGCTCGCTGAAAGAGGGTGATGCAGAAGATCATGTCCTGTTCCTTGCATTTGCTGAATGATTGTGTCCTACTTTATTCCCGTTTTCATCAATTGTCAATATTTCTGTAACAAGTTCAGAGGATACGCCAATTCAAGCCATTTTCCGGGAATAATTTTTAGATGATTTTCTTTCATGTGTGAAGAGAACAAAACTGAATATGCTCTTAATTGAAAACCATTCACCAACAGGTCTTGACTTTCACACTTTGAAGTGCTAAAGTAATAGCGTGCAGAATATTCCGTGCGGCAGCACTGTCTGCTTTGCCTGCTGCCGCCGCTGTTATAATAAGGAGAAAAACAATGGCTGAAAAAAATTCCAGAAGAAACGAGACGACGGATGCACTGTTTGATGCCATCCTCAGTCTGGAGAGCCGGGAAGAGTGCTACGCCTTTTTTGAGGATCTGTGCACCGTGAAGGAGATCTCGGATATGGCGCAGCGCCTGCAGGCCGCAAAGTTGTTGCTGGACGGTGCCACCTATGAGCAGATCGTCAAGGCGGTGGAGATCAGCACCGCCACCATCAGCCGCATTAACCGCTGCATCCAGTACGGTTCCGGCGGCTACCGCGACACTATCGAGAAGGTGCGCGCACAGGCAGAAAAGCAGTAACAGCTGCACCCGCCGCAGCATAGGATAGGGCACACGACCGGAAAGGAAGGTTTTGCCCTATGATGATCGATACCCCCTGTGCCCGTTCTCAGTGTCCGGAGATGCCCAAGGTCAGCTTGGATCAGGCTGTTGTGGACCTGATGGAAAGCATTGCCTTGCAGGAAACGGCGCTCAGCCACATCCTGTGTGCTGAAAGTCGGAAGATGCAGAAGGCCATGGATCTGGATGGCCTGGATCTTTGCAAGCTGCTGGAGGTGAACGACTCCGCCACCAATATGGTGCACGCCGTCGCAAACCTTGAACTGGTGCTCAAGGATAAGCTGGAGTTCGTTTCCAACAACCTCTATGTCCCGGGGGACAGCGGCTGCCCATCACCTGCGCAGTAATGTTTTTTGCGTGGGACGATCTTTACTGCAATCTAACCCGTGAAAATGCAATGCCGGGCAGCCCGCAGGCTGCCCGGCATTGCTCTGAATCGTTCTGCCGCAAGGGAGGCTGCTGCACAAAACAGGGTGCAGCAGCCTCCCTTTTTATGAAAATCCTGCATAAGAGACAGAAAAATCTTTTGTTGGAATTGCTGATGTATCAAATCTGTGCTATACTATTGGATGTATCACCATGAAAGCGAGGAATAAAACATTGCTGCATTATGATGCGATCCTATTTGATGTGGACGGGACGCTGATCGATTCGGCCCCCGGTATCATTCATACATTGCAAGAGGTTTTCTGCACCATGGGTGTGGATGTATCCGGCATCAACCTGCGCCGGTATCTGGGCCCGCCGCTGCGCAAAAGCTTCGGTGAGCACTTCACCGACCCGGCGCTGATCGAAAAGGCCACCGACCTTTACCGCACGAGCTACGCGGTGAAGGGCAGCCACGAGTGTGCCGTGTTCCCGGGTGTTCCGCAGATGCTGCAAACCCTGAAGCAGGCTGGTTTTATTTTGTGCACCGCCACCTCCAAGCCCACCAAGGTGGTCACCCCTATTTTGGAGGAGCAGGGTCTGGCGCAGTATTTTGATTTTATCGGCGGTGCCTCCATGGACGAGAGCCGGGACACCAAGACCGAGGTCGTGCGTTATGTGCTCAGCCAGCCCGCCTTGCAGGGCAAGCGGGTGCTGATGGTGGGCGACCGCAACGATGATATGCGGGGCGCTGCCGACTGTGGTCTGGATGCTGCCGGTGTGCTGTACGGCTACGGCAGCCGGGAAGAGCTGGAAGCTTTCCATCCGGTGCTGCTGGCCGAAAGCTGCGCCGACCTTACCGACCGGCTGCTGGCAGCCCGGGTATGACAGGAAGTTTCATTCCTTCGGAAGGAGAATGGATAGAATATGAGAAGCAATAATCAACAGGAGAACAAGGCGCTGACCCCGATGCAGAAGCAGGCGGTGCTGGTGTGCATCGTGTGCGCACTGGCGGCGCTGCTGACCATCGGCATCACCCTTACCATGCTCAAGCGGGGCAAGGACCCGGCGGAGCAGCCGGGGGATTCTTCCATTATTACCCCCGCGCCCGCCCCGGAAGGGGAGGAGGATATCTCTGACCACTACCAGATCAACGAGACTTCCAGCGCACTGCTCACCGGGACTGCTGATGCTGGTGACGCCTATCAGGAGCAGACCCTTTTTATCGGCGATTCCAACACGGTGCGTTTGTACGCCAACGGTCTGATCTCGCTGCAGCAGTTCTGCGCCAAGGAAGGCATTGGCACCAGTGCCGCCCTGAACGAGGGCATCGTTACCTTTAAGCGGGACGATAACCGCTACACCATCGCGCAGGCGGTGGCCAAAATGAAGCCCCGCCGGGTGGTCATTATGCTGGGCACCAACGACAACGGCATGAATACCGAGGACTTTATCAGCAACTACACCGCGCTGGTACAGGCCATTCAGGCCAGCTATCCCTATACCGATATCATCGTCAACACGGTGCCGCCGGTCCCGTCCAACCACTCCAACTACCCCAATATGGATCAGACCCGCATTGATGATTTCAACATGGCGCTGCTGACCATGTGCGAGCAGCTGGGCGTCAAGTTCCTCAACTCTGCCGAGGCACTGAAGGACGCCAACGGCTACGGCAATGTCGATTACTACCAGAGCGGGGATATCCACCTCAAGCCCGCAGGCCTGAAGGTGCTGCTGAAGTATCTGCGCACCCACGCCTACGAGACCGAGGATCGCCGCCCGGATACCAATAATATCCCCACCCGCGCCGAGTATACCGCCAAGCCCAGCTCTGCGGTGGAGGCACCCAGCAGCTCGGAGACGGTCTCCTCCTCTGTTGTTGAGGAAAAAACGGAGTATCAGGCGGACTATCGTGTGGACAAAACCGGCGGCGGCTCCCTGACCTGCGGCGACGAGAGCGGCAAGTCTCTTACCGTCAAGGTGACCAGCGCCGCCCAGAGCGTTAAGGTGACCGCTGTGCCGGAGGACGGCTATGTGTTCGTCAAGTGGAGCGATGGCGTGACCAAGCGCACCCGCACCGATACCAATTTTGACCAGAACGTGGATGTGACCGCTGTGTTTGCAGCGGCCTCTATCCAGGTCAGCAGCAGCGGTAAGGCTGGGCTGGGGGATTCCTATACCTTTAAAGCGACCCTCAAGGGCAAGTATCTGGATGCTTCCAGCATCCGCTGGTATGTCAACGGCAGCGAGGTAACACAGGCTGCCGGTAAGACCACCGTAAAGGGCGAGGTAGACCCCTCCATGGTGGGCGGCACCTTCCGGGTGTATGCCACCGCCAGCTATAATGACTGCACCGTCACCAGCAACAAGCTGGAACTTACGGTCAGCGGTGGAACGTCCGGCAGCACCAGCAGCTCCAGCAGCTCCAGCGCTTCCTCTAAGGAGGATAAGCCTGCATCCTCCAAGGAAGAAACGTCCTCCTCTAAGGAAGAAAAACCGGCCTCTTCCAAGGAAGAGAAACCCGCTTCCTCCAAGGAGGAGAAGCCCGCTTCTTCCTCCTCGAACGGTACTTCTGAAAGCACTGGCAGCTCCTCCAAGGTGGAGAAGCCTGCCTCTTCTGCGGCATCTTCTAAGGAGGAAAAACCGGCCTCTTCTAAAGAGGAAAAGCCCGCTTCCTCCAAAACCGAGGTAAGCGCCAGCAAGGAAGCTGCCAACTAAGGGCACATTTCCTCCTTGCGCCGCATAGGCTGGCGGGAGAGGAAGGTGGAGCCTTATGTACTGGGAAGCGATGCGCACGCCCGCCCTGCCCGGCGAGTATGACGTGACCGATGGCAGCGTGGATTACTACGATACCGACTGGGAAAACGTGGATAACAGCGCACTGGAGGAAGAAATGCAGAAATGCGGTCTGACGCCCTGCGAGGGTAAAACAATGTGTCCGGACAACGCCCCGGCACAAACAGACCTGTCTGCGTATGAAATCGTTTCTGAATAATGGGAAGCCAGCTCTGCCGGGGGTGGGGCTGGCTTCTCCCTGTTGATACACCAAAGTGGGAAATGCTGAAAAGAAAGTGAGATACTATGGCAAAATATTATTGCATCCTGTTCGATGCAGACAATACGCTGCTCAACTTTGACGCAGCGGAAAACAAGGCGCTGGCCGAAACGCTGGTGAACTACGGCATCGAGCCGGACGCCGAGACCGTGCAGACCTACCGCACCATCAACGAGGAACTGTGGCGGCAGCTGGAAAAAGGCCAGATCCGCCGCGAGAAGCTGTTCAGCGAGCGGTTCAGCCGCTTTTTAAAGGCCATCGATGCCGCCGGTGACGGCGCGGAGATGAACCGTTTTTATCTGGAGCAGCTGTCCACCCACCCGGATCTGATGAGCCCGGAGGTGCTGGACGTGCTGCGGGAGCTTTCCGAGGTGGCAACGCTGGCTATCGTCAGCAACGGTGCCCAGATGGTGCAGACCCGCCGTCTGGCGGAAAGCGGCGTGATGAACTTTATGGAGGACGTGTTCATCTCCGAGAAAATGGGCTGCGAAAAGCCCAATGCCCGCATCTTTGATGCGGCTCTGCGCGCACTGGGCGTGGAGAACCGGGAGCACGTTCTGATGGTGGGCGACAGCCTGGCCAGCGATATTCAGGGCGGCAGCAACGCCGGGCTGGATACCTGCTGGTATAACCCCAACCACGCCGAGAACCCCGGCAAGGTGATCCCCACCTACGAGATCGCCAGTCTGGAGGAACTGTATCCGCTGGTGATGGAGCAGGAGGAACTGGCCAACGTTGGCCTGAAGAACCGCCGCCACCAGTGCTGAAACTTGAAAAAACGGATAACGGAACAAAATTATGCTGATACATTTGGAAAAACTGGGTAAGACCTTTGGCGAAAAGGTGGTGCTGCACGATGTGACCGCCAGTGTCGAGCGGGAAGATCGCATCGGCATTGTGGGACAGAACGGTGCAGGCAAGACCACTCTGCTCAAGATCCTTACCGGCGAATATCAGGACTACGAGGGCGAGTTCAGCGTGACCCACGGGGTAACACTGGGCTATCTGGAGCAGAACGCAAAGCTGGACGCCACGCTGGATATCTACGGCGAGATGCGCGCCACTTTTGCCCCGGTGCTGGATGCCATGGCGCAGATGCAGATCTTGGAACGCCGCATGGCTGCCCAGCCCGATAACGCCGACCTGCTGGCACAGCATGATGCCCTGCAGAATATCGTGGATGCCGCCGACGGCTACAACATGGACGTGAACATCAAAAAGGTGCTGTCCGGCATGGGTTTTGCACAGGATACATGGCAAAAGAACATTGCAGTGCTCTCCGGCGGCGAGCTGACGCGGCTGCGTCTGGCGAAGCTGCTGCTGGAAAAGCCCGATGTCCTCATTCTGGACGAGCCCACCAACCACTTGGACTTTGCCACCATGGAATGGCTGGAAAACTATCTCAAGGGCTACTCCGGTGCGGTGCTGGTGGTCAGCCACGACCGCTATTTCCTCGATAATGTCTGTACAAAGATCTGGGAGGTGTCCTTCCAGACCATGACCACCTACAAGGGCAACTTCTCGGCCTATCTGCCCCAGAAGGAAGCCGCCGATGCCCTGCGCCAGAAGCAGCACGATGCCGACGTGGCACTGGCTGAAAAGCTGCAGGACTATGTGGACCGCAACCTTGTGCGCGCCTCCACTACCAAAATGGCGCAGAGCCGCCGCAGGCAGCTGGAAAAGCTGGAGATCACCGAGGCGCCCAAGGACGAGACCAACCAACTGAAGTTCCGCTTTGAATATGACGTAGAACCGTGGAATGAACTGGTGATGCTGAAAAACCTCAGCATCAAGATCGGGGAGCGCACCCTGCTGGAACCCTTTACCTATACGGTCTGCCGCGGGCAGCGGCTTATCATTGCCGGCCCCAACGGTGCGGGCAAATCCACCCTGATGCAGGTGCTGGACGGCAAGCGCCGCCCCTCCGGCGGCATGGTGCGGCTGGGCACCGGAGCACGTCCCAGCATCTTTGCCCAGCAGCAGAACCGTCTGGGACAGGGCAGGGTCATTGACGTCATCTGGAACAAGTACCCCCGCATGACCGAGCTGGAAGTGCGCAGCCACCTTGCAAAGCTGGGCTTCCGGGGCGATACGGTGTTCAAACCCTGCGAAGCATTGTCCGGCGGCGAGCTGGCGCGTCTGCGCTTTGCGGAGATCGTGCTGGAGCGCCCAAATCTGCTGTTTTTGGACGAGCCTACCAACCACTTGGACATCTATACCCGCGAAAATCTGACCGAAGCACTGATGGCCTACACCGGCACCCTGCTGCTGGTCACCCACGACCGTCACCTGATGAACAGTCTGGCCTGTCCCATCCTCTATCTTGAGGACGGCAAGGCTGTGCTCTACCCCAGCTACGATGCCCTGATGGGACGTGCTGCCCCGGTGCAGGCCGCCCAGAAAGCTGCCGAGCCTGCCAAGACCGGCTACGGCAAGGAGCAGCGCCGCCGCCGCGCCGAGCTGCGCGCCAAGATCAAGGCCTGTGAGGACGAGATGGAGGCCTGCGGTGCACGCGAGGTGGAGCTGGACAACGAGATCAACTCCCCGGAGGTTTACAACGACCCCGACCTGCTGCGCCAGAAAAGCGATGAGCTGAGTGACCTGCGCTTCCATCAGGAGGAGCTTTTTGCCGCATGGGAAGCCGCCATGGAAGAGCAGGAAGCCTACGAGCAGACGCAGCAGCCCGAAGAATAAAGGAGCGTATCCTCTATGCCTAAAAATCACCGCAACTATCAAAAAACACGGCACATCGCCCTGTCCGGTCTGCTGTTTGCGCTGGCCATGGCGCTTTCCTTCATCGAGGGAACGCTGGTCATCCCCGGGCTTTTGCCGGGCATGAAGCTGGGGCTTGCCAACATCGTGGTCATGTACGCCTTGTTCTTCATGGGACCCCGGCAGGCACTGGTGCTGGATGTGCTCAAGGCGCTGTTCGTCTTTCTGGTGTCTGGCTTTACGGCGGGCTTTCTCTCGCTGTGCGGCGGGCTTTTGTCCCTTGCGGTGATGTGGGTGCTGTACTATCTTCTGCCGGTGCGGCCCACATGGTTCATTCTGTCGGTCTGCGGCGCACTGGCTCATAACGTGGGGCAGCTGCTGGGCGCAGGGGTCATCATCTCCTCGTCCTTGTCGCTGTACTACGCGCCGGTCATGCTGGTGCTTGGGCTTGTCATGGGTGCGCTCACCTCGGTCACGCTGCGGGCGCTGCTGCCCGCGCTGGGCAAGATGGGCTTCAACACCCATGAAAACCGCCCCGATTGACCGACCATTCCGGCAGGGCAGTTGCATTTTGGCCGGAAATCTGTATAATAAGGAAACAACTGTATTTTTATCAAAAAGACCCCAAAGGATAGAGCTGCCGCAGCACAGGGATTCGAGCGGCAGTCGGGAGGTGTTTGTATATGTCTGAAAAAGTTACCATCAAGGTCGAGCGCAAGGAGCTCCATCTTCCCACCATCGCACTGCGCGGGCTGGTGGTGTTCCCCAACAACCTTGTTCATTTTGAAGTCGGGCGGGAAAAGAGCATTGCCGCTGTGGAGTGGGCCATGGCCAACAACTCCAACGTATTTCTGGTTGCCCAAAAGGAGATGGAGACCAGCGAGCCTACCCAGCAGGACCTGTACACCTACGGCGTAGTGGCCGAGGTCAAGCAGGTTCTGCGCGTGTCGGACGAGCTGGTCAAGGTGCTGGTGGAGGGCAAGTACCGCGCCAAGCTGACCGAGCTGGATACCACCGGCGATTTTCTGCTGTCTGCCGTGCGCTCCGCTCCGGTGCGCGCCGCAAAGCCCGAAGAGGCTGTGGAGACCGAAGCACTGCTCCGCGCCCTCAAGACCGGCTTTGACGAGTATCTGGGCATGAACCCGCGCCTTGCCAAGGACGTGGTGTTCACCATCGTTTCCAGCGATGACCCCATGTTCCTCACCGAGTATATGCCGGCAAACCTCTTGTTCCGCTACGAGGACAAGCAGGCCGTGATGAACGAGAACACCCTCAACGGCCGTCTGCAGCGCCTTGTGGAGATGCTGCGCCGCGAATGCCAGGTGATGAAGATCGAAAAGGAGATCGCGGAAAAGGTCAACGAGTCCATGGACAAGAACCAGCGCGATTACTACCTGCACGAGCAGCTGCACATCATCAACGACGAACTGGGCGAAGGGGACGATACCCACGCCGAAGCTGATGATTACCGCCGCAAGATCCGGGAGCTGCACCTTGCCGAGGACAGCGAGAAAAAACTGCTCAAGGAGGTAGACCGCCTGTCCCGGATGCAGAGCAGCAATCAGGAAGCCACGGTCATCCGTACCTATCTGGATACCTGTCTGGATCTGCCGTGGAACACCATGACCGTGGATGATCTGGATATCCACCGCGCCCAGCAGATTTTGGATCGGGACCACTACGGCCTGAAAAAGGTCAAGGACCGCATTCTGGAAATGCTGGCCGTGCGCAAGCTGGCACCGGATGTGAAGGCACAGATCATCTGTCTGGTAGGCCCTCCGGGTGTTGGCAAGACCAGCATTGCACGCTCCATCGCCGAAAGCCTTGGCCGCAAATATGTGCGCATCAGTCTGGGCGGCGTGCGGGACGAAGCCGAGATTCGCGGCCACCGCCGTACCTACATAGGTGCTATGCCCGGCAAGATCATCAGCGCCATGATCACCGCCAAGTCCTCCAACCCCCTGATGCTGCTGGACGAGATCGACAAGCTGGCAGGGGACTTCCGGGGCGACCCGGCGGCAGCTCTGCTGGAGGCGCTGGACCCGGAGCAGAACAGCACCTTCAACGATCATTTCATTGATATCCCGTTTGATCTGAGCCATGTGCTCTTTATTACCACCGCCAATGATCTGGGCAGCATCCCCGGCCCGCTGCGGGACCGCATGGACGTCATCGAGCTGCCCAGCTATACCCGCGTGGAAAAATACAATATTGCCCGCAAGCACTTGCTGCCCAAGCAGCTTAAGGCCTGCGGCCTGACCGGCAAGGTCACCATGAACCAGAGCGCACTCTACGGCATCATCGACGGGTACACCCGCGAGGCCGGTGTGCGTAATCTGGAGCGTACCATCACCAGCGTGCTGCGCAAGTGCGCCCGCAAGATCGCTTCCGGCGAGGTGGAAAGCGTGGCGGTGACTGCCGCCATGCTGGAGGAACTGCTGGGCCCCCGCATCGTCAAGCCGGACTTCCTCAACCGCACCAACGCCGTGGGCATCGCCAACGGTCTGGCATGGACCAGCGTAGGCGGCGAGACCCTGCCCATTGAGGTGCAGGTCATGGACAACGGCACCGGCAAGATCACGGTCACCGGCTCTCTGGGCGATGTGATGAAGGAGAGCGCACAGTTGGCAGTCACTTGGGTGCGCGTCCACGCCGAGGAATACGGCATCGACCCCGAGCGGCTGAAGAAGTGCGACCTGCACATCCACGCCCCGGAGGGTGCTGTGCCCAAGGATGGCCCTTCTGCCGGCGTCACCCTGACCACGGCACTGGTGTCCTGCCTGTCCGGCGTACCGGTGCGCGGCGATGTGGCCATGACCGGCGAGATCACCCTGCACGGCAATGTGCTGCCCATCGGCGGTCTGCGGGAAAAGAGCATGGCTGCTTACCGCGAGGGCATGAAGACCGTGCTCATCCCCAAGGACAACGAGCCTGATCTTTACGACGTGGACGAGGAGGTCAAGAAGAATCTGACCTTCCTGCCCATGCAGAACCTCTCGCAGGTGCTGGCTGCCGCCCTGCTTAAGCCGAAGGCAGCAAAGAGCACCGCAGGCCGCCCCCGCACCAAAAAGTCCAAAGCAGGGGAAAGCCGCATCCCCGCCGCGCCTGAGAAGAACCAGCCGGGCGCTGTCTGCTGAAATACCAGAAAGGAACACGCCATGATCTTCAATAAAGCTGATTTTATTGCCAGCTATGGCATTTCCAGCCAGCTGCCCGAGAGCGACCGCCCTGAACTGAGCTTTTCGGGGCGCTCCAACGTGGGCAAATCCAGCCTGATCAACAAGTTGTGCAGCCGCAAAAATCTGGCGCGCGTGTCCAGTACGCCGGGCAAAACGGCTACTATCAATTTCTATTCGGTGGACGACTGCTACTTTGTGGACCTGCCGGGCTACGGCTACGCCAAGGTGAGCAACGCCGACCGCGAGCGCTGGGACGACCTCATCAACAGCTACTTCGAGGCACCCCGCCACCACACCCTGCTGGTGCAGCTGCTGGACTGCCGCCACGCCCCCAGCGCAGACGATTTACAGATGCTACGCTATCTGCACTACCACCGCATCCCCTATGTGGTGGCGCTGACCAAGGCGGACAAGCTGAAAAAGAGCCAGCTTGCCAAAACGCAGGAGGACTTTGAAAACATCTGCCGCCCCTACGGCTGCCAGAAGGTGGTGCTGACCAGCGGCGAAAACGGCTACGGCATCCCGGAGCTGCAGGCGGTGCTCAACGCCGCAGTGGCTGCGGAAAACGAGGAAGCGGAGTAACGCCATGGCTTACAACGAATTTGCCTATTTTTACGATGAATTCAACGGCGAGGCGGACTACGATGCCCTGTACAGCCAGATCCATACAAAGCTGGAAGCTCACGGCATCCACGACGGCATTGTGGCCGACCTTGGCTGCGGCACCGGGGAACTGACCCTGATGCTGACGCAGGCGGGCTACGATATGATCGGCATCGACCAGTCGGAGGAGATGCTCTGCGTGGTGCGGGATAAGGCCGAGCAGCTGGGACTTTCCGGTCGTTTGCTGCTGCTACGGCAGGACCTGCTCAAGCTGGATCTCTACGGCACCATCCGGGCGGCGGTATCCACCTTTGATACCTTCAACCACATCCCGGATCTGGATACCGCCATTGCCAACGCAGGCTTTTTTATGGAAAAGGGCGGGGTGTTCCTGTTTGATATGAACACCCCCTATAAGCACCGGAAGGTTCTGGGCGATAACGAATTCACCTTTGAGGAAGAGGATGCCGCCTGCGTGTGGCACAACCACTATAACGCCGCCGACCGCAAGGTGGAGATCACGGTGGACATTGATTATCACGAGACCGGCGAGCATTTCCACGAGGAATTCTGCGAGTATACCTATGATCTGGCTACCATCCGTGCGGCGCTGGAAAAGCACGGCTTTGCACTGGAAAGCGTCTGCGATGGCGAGACTTTCGGCCCGCTGACCGAGGAAAGCCAGCGCTACTTCTTCTGCGCAACAAAACAGTATACACAACTGGAGGAATAACCTATGGCAAACCTGATCCGCGGCCTGTCCGAAAACGGCGGTGTCGTGTTCTGCGGTGTGGATTCCACCGATATTGTCCGTAAAGCAGAAAAGCTTCACACCACAAGCGCCACCTGCAGCGCGGCACTGGGTCGTCTGCTCACGGGTGCTACCCTGATGGGCTCCATGCTCAAGGATGACCGCGACCGCATCACCCTGCGTGTGGCGGGCGGCGGCCCTGCCGGCGTGCTCATTGCCTGCACCGACGGCACCGGCAACGTGAAGGGCTGCATTGACAATCCGCTGGTGGAGCTGCCCGCCAAAGCCAACGGCCACTTGGACGTGGGCACTGCCGTGGGCAAGGACGGCGTGCTGACCGTTATCCGGGATAACCGCCTGCAAAAGGAGCCCACGGTGGGGCAGGTGCCGCTGGTGTCCGGCGAAATCGCTGAGGATCTGACCAGCTACTATGCGTACAGCGAGCAGGTGCCTACCGTGATGGCGCTGGGCGTGCTGGTGGACAAAGACTTGTCCATTCTCTGCGCCGGTGGTTTTATGGTACAGCTGCTGCCCGGCGCTACCGATGCTGAAATCGACCAGCTGGAAAAGAACATCAACACCATGCCCTCTGTCACCGAACTGCTCCATGCGGGCAAGACCCCCGAGGACATGATGCAGATGGCACTGGCCGGCTTTACCCCCAACGTGCTGGACGAGCGCACGGTGCAGTACCAGTGCGATTGCAGCGCCGAGCGCACCAAGGAGATGCTGCTCAGCCTTGGCCGTGCCGAACTTGTGCGGATGCGGGACGAGGACCCCAACTGTGAGGTGGTGTGCCACTTCTGCCACAGCAAGTACCAGTACGACCTGAACGCCCTGCTTGCCGAGTACGATGCACAGGCTGCACAGGCCGCTGAAGCCGAACATCCCATACAATAAAAAATTTCGCTTTTCAAAAGGCGGCTGCGCAGTTGTGTGCAGCCGCCTTTTTTGCTTTTGCGTTTCCGAAGCAAGTTGCTTTTATAGCTGAAGTTTTCCCTCTCGACCCCTCTCGTGAAAAGACAGGTCTGGAAAATCCGCAGATTTTCCAGACCTGTAAATAAACAATAATCTTTCCGCTGAACATGGTCAGAGCAAAGCGGAGACCATTCCAAATCGTCCGCCTTTTGTTATGTGCAGATATCTGCCGCCACGGTGTACATGGCATTATAATGCAGGGTCTCCTCCTGCACGGTACATTCCTCCCGGCGGGCGAGGATGTCGGCATCCGGGAAAGCATCGTGCAGCGCCCGCAGCCCTTGCAGCCGCGCCAGCGTAAGCGCCTGCGCCTCGGTGCGGTATATCGTTTCCTGCTGCTGCCCGTAATAGATGGTCTCCTCCACCGCGCAGGGCAGGGGCAGACCAAAAACCTCTAATTGCAGATGCCGGGTGCGGCACAGTCCATCCCTGTCGGGTGCGGAGGGCGAAAGCGCGGAAGAATGTCCTGCAAAAAACAGCCGGTAATTTGTTTTGTTTGTGCCGGTCAGCAGCGACATCGTCTCTGCCAGCGGAACGCTCTGGTCTGTCTGCCACTCCAGCTGTGCCACCACTGTGCCTGCCGCCGGGGCAAAGATCAAGGTGCCGTCCCGCTCGCTGCGTGCCGTGCCGATCAACCCCTGCCCGGCCTCCACGGTCTGCCCGGGGGCTACCAGCATGGTGCCGCTGGCAAGATTTGTACGCAGCACCGTTCCCTTGCACTTTGCCCGCAGCCCGTGCAGGGTGCCTGCGGCAATTTCAGGGCGTGCACGCGCAGGAGCAGCTTCCACCGCAAGTCGGCCTTTTTCAAAATTCAGGCTTGCCCACGAGAACTCCCCGCTTTCCAGCAGTGCATACTCTCCGGTGCGCAGCAGCTCCTCGGTTACGGCAGTGCCGGGTTGCAAGCCGCAGCTGCGCAGCATCGCACCCGCCCGTGCCCGCTGTCCGGTAGTCAGGCTGCCGTAGTCCACCGCCCATATAAGCCCTTGCAGCCAGAGCAGTACCAGCCCCCAAGCGACAAGCCCGGTCCATAGCCCCTTGCGCCGCAGCAGCGGACGCAGCAAAAAATAAAGCCCATGCCGTTTTTCTACCCGCAGCCGCACCCGCCTGTGCCGGGCAAGTGCGGCCAGCCGTCGGTACTGCCATGCTGCGCAATGGCCGTAAAAGCCGCCGGGCAGGGAAAAAATACCGTATAAATGCAGCCCTTGTCCGGCGGCATCGGTCAAAAGTGCCTCGGGGCTGCCGTTCCGGGCGGTAAAGCGCACCCCCGCCCAAAGGCTTGCAGCTTCCATGATGGCCTCCTATTCATCGGAAAAATCGGTGCGCAAAAACTGTCCCTGCACCGTCAGCCGGGCGGCGGTCAGGGTGCAGATGCGTAGTCCGCTGCCGTATACCGTGAACCGCCCCTTCGCCAGCCGCAGACACAGCCTGTTTTCATCAAAGAATAACACCGTGCAAAAATGCTCGATCTCCATCCGGTCGCCGCTCAGGTATACGGCAGGGCGGCTGTAAAACCCGGGCGGCGGCTGTCGGAACAGTCCGCGCAGCCAGTCGCCCGGGGTGCGCCGGTCGTGGTGTGCTCTGGCCATCGTTGTCCCTCCCGTCCCGCGCTTTGTACATTGCACAGCCCATGCTTCCATATATATGGAGGGGGAGGGCGTGCTTATGAGTAAAAGCTGCAAACCGCTGCATCCGGGGCTTTTTTTGCTGGGTGCAGCCACGGCGGCGCTGGTGTTTGCCGCGCCGCAGACCTGTGCGGATGCCTTACGGCAGGGTCTTGTGCTCTGCGGTGGACCGCTGCTGGTGTCACTGTTTCCGTTTCTGGTGGTGTCGGCGCTCATCATGCGCAGCGGCGCAGGCGAGGTGCTGGGCGTGCTGCTCTGGCCGGTGGTACGCTGTATCGGCCTGCGCAGCCGCAGCGCGGGCAGTGTGCTGCTCATCGGCCTTGTTGGAGGCTTTGCCCCTGCTGCCGCCGCTGCTGCCGAGGCAGTCCGCAGCAGGGAGCTGACCCCGCAGGAGGCCTCGGCTTTGCTGCCCGCCTGCATCTGCTCCGGGCCATCCTTTGTCATTCTGACGGTCGGGGAGCAGCTGCTGGGCAGCCGCACGGCGGGGGTGTGCCTGTTTGCCGCACAGGTGCTGGCGGGCTGGCTGACGGCGGCACTGCTCTGCCGTGTCCGCGGCATACCGGAGCCTTTGTCCGCACCGCCCGCTGCCGCGCAAGCAGAACCGCCGCCCGCGCTGGATGCTATCCTTGCACAGGCGGCGGTGACCTACCTGAAATTGTGCGGCTTTGTGCTGTATTTCCGACTGCTGGCGGCAGGCTGCGGGCTGCTGCTGCCTGCCGCGCTTGCACCCTTCCCCGCTATGTTGCTGGAAGTGTGCTCCGGCTGCGACTACGCCGCCCGCACCGGTTTGTGGGCAAGCGGGCTGTGCTGTGCCGCGCTCAGCGTGCAGGGCGCTTCGGTGCTGCTGCAGGTACGCACTCTCTGCCCGCCGGAGGTGTCGTTCAAACCCTTATTGTGGGGCAGGGTGCTGCACCTGCCGCTTTCGCTGGCGCTGTTTTATCTGGGCTTGCCGCAGAGCGCTGTGGAAAGCTTCAATACCCTGTGCGCCCGGGTGGTGCCCATGCAGCGGGTGCCGACAGATTGCGCCCTGCTGGTGTTCGCGGTGTGCTGCATCACGGCGTGCGAGGCCTGCCGCCTGACCGGGAAGAAGGCGCAAAATGCAGTTCCGGCAAACAAAAAACCGCTCAGCGGCTTGCAAACCGCCGCAAAATGTGGTAACATAACTCTTGGTTATCATATTACCAAACGCAGCGACGGAGAGAGTAGGCGCTGTCTGCACGGCAAAGAGAGAAGCTTCACCGGCTGAAAGGGCTTCCATGTGCGGCAGGGACTGAAGTTCGCTCCCGAGCGGTCTGCGTGAACGATGCGGGTGCATCTATTAGCACAGGACGGTTGCGCCCCGTTACGGCGTTTGAGCGCCGTCTGCCTTTGTGCAGACGGAAACCGGGTGGTACCGCGGAGCAGAAATGGTTACAGCTTCGTCCCTTTTGCCTGAGCAGTCGGGCAGGGGACGGGGCTTTTTTGTTATACTCCGCTCCATGAACACAAAGAATAAAGGAGAGAAAATCCATGCAAGCAATGATCGATGAGCTGGCCAAGCAGGCCGCTGAAAGCCTTGGTCAGGTGTCCAGCAAGGAGACGCTGGCTTCCTTCTGGCAGGAATACCTCAGCAAAAACGGCAAGATCCCTGCCCTGATGAAGAACCTGCGCACCGTTGCGCCGGAAGAGCGCCCCGCTATGGGCAAGATCATCAATGAACTCAAGGCAAAGGTTCAGGCAGATTACGACGCTGCTGCAGAACAGGTGAAGCAGGCAGAGCTTGCTGCCCGCAATGCTGCGGAGACGGTGGATATCACCCTGCCCGCCAAGACCCGCCCAATGGGCGGCCTGCACCCGCTGACCCTGATCACCAACCAGATCATCGACGTGTTCTCCGGCATGGGCTTTTCGGTTGGTACCTTCCCGGAGATCGAGGACGATGACCACAACTTTACCCGCCTGAACGTGCCCAAGGATCACCCGGCACGCGACATGCAGGACACCTTCTACCTGTCGGAGGAGTTCCTGCTGCGTACCCAGACTTCCGGCGGCCAGATCCGCACCATGGACGTTCAGAAGCCGCCCATCAAGATCCTGATGCCCGGCCGTGTGTTCCGCTCCGACTCGGACGCTACCCACAGCCCCATGTTCCACCAGATGGAAGGTCTGGTCGTGGACAAGGGCATCACCCTGGGCGACCTGCAGGGCGCACTGAATACCTTCGTGCAGAAGCTGTTCGGCGCTGACACCCGCACCCGCCTGCGTCCCTCCTACTTCCCGTTCACCGAGCCCAGCGTGGAGGTGGACGTGAGCTGCTTTGAGTGCCACGGCAAGGGCTGCCCGCTGTGCAAGCACACCGGCTGGATCGAGGTGCTGGGCGGCGGTGTCGTCAACCGCAAGGTGCTGGAGAACTGCAATATCGACCCGGACGAGTATTCCGGCTTCGCCTTCGGCATCGGCATCGAGCGTATCGCCATGCTGAAGTATGGCATCAACAACATCGGCCTGATGTTCGAGAACAACCTGCAGTTCCTCAAGCAGTTCCACGAATAAGAGGGGAGAGAAGAGACAATGAAAGTACCTTTCAGCTGGTTAAAAGAATTTGTAGATATCGACGTTACTGCGCAGGAACTGGAGGAAAAGCTCTTCTCCTGCGGCTTTGAGGTCGAAGAGCTGATCCCGCTGGATGCAGGCATCAGCAAGGTGGTCGTCGGCAAGATCGTGGAGATGGAAAAGCAGGAGGGCACCCACCTGACCAAGTGTGTGGTGGACTGCGGCGACTACGGCCACGACATCCGCATCAGCACCGGTGCCACCAACATGAAGCTGGGCGACTGCGTGCCCGCTGCTCTGGATGGCTCCACCCTGCCCGGCGGCATCAAGATCAAGGCCCGCAAGATGCAGGGCGTGGAGTCCAACGGTATGCTGTGCTCCGGCGCAGAGCTGGGTCTGAACGATGACCTGTTCCCGGGCTCTGAGGTCTACGGTCTGCTCATTCTGCCCGAGGATTCTGTCCCCGGTACCGACATCGCCCCGGTGGTGGGTCTGGACGACTATATCTTCGATATCTCCATCACCGCCAACCGCCCGGACTGCCAGTCCGTTCTGGGCATTGCCCGTGAGGTGGCTGCGGTTCTGGGCAAGCCCCTGCACATGCCCGCCATGGACTACAAGGCAGTCTGCGAGCCGGACGCTCCCATCACCGTCAAGGTGGAGGCACCGGAGCTGTGCCCCCGCTATATGGCACACTATGTCCGCAACATCCGCATGGGCGAGTCTCCCCGCTGGATGAAGCGTCATCTGGCGCTGTGCGGCCTGCGCTCCATCAGCAACGTGGTGGATATCACCAACCACACCCTGCTGGAGATGGGTCAGCCCATGCACGCCTTTGACCTGAACAAGGTCGCCGGCCGCACCATTGATGTACGCCGCGCCCACGAAGGCGAAAAGATCGTTACGCTGGACGAGAAGGAGTTCACCTTGAACCCCAACAATCTGGTCATCTGTGATGCTGAAAAGCCGGTAGCACTGGCCGGTATCATGGGCGGCGCAAATTCCGGCATGGACGATAACACCACCAGCCTGCTGTTCGAGTGCGCTACTTTTGCCCGCGACAGCGTGCGTAAGACCAGCCGTGCACTGGGTCAGAACAGCGATTCCTCTGCCCGCTACGAAAAGGGCGTGGACCGTTATTCTCCGCAGCTGGGTCTGGCACGCGCTCTGCACCTGATCCAGCAGTTGGATTGCGGTGATATCACCACGCTGGAATATGACCTGACCGATGGCCGTCCGCTGGAGCGCAAGCACATCGTCGCCACCCCGGCAAAGATCTGCGGCGTGCTGGGCATCACCGTGCCCGACCAGACCATGATCGACATCCTGCAGCGTCTGGAGTTCACCGTGGATGTGCAGGCCGATGGCAGCTGGGACGTGTCCGCACCCCTGTACCGTGATGACGTGGAAAGCTTCCCGGATCTGGCCGAGGAGGTCATCCGTGAGTACGGCTACGACCATATCGTGCCCACCTTCCTGAACACTGCCTCCGTTACCAACGGCGGCCTGAACTACGACCAGAAGCAGCAGCTCAAGACCAAGCGTCTGCTGGCTGCACAGGGCTTCTACGAGGCCTCCACGCTGGCCTTCTACTCCAACGCCGAGCTGGATATGCTGCATATCCCCGCCGAGGACGAAGCCCGTAAGGCTATCCGTATCCTGAACCCCATCAGCGAGAACCTGTCCATCATGCGCACCCTGCTGACCCCCTCCATGCTGAACGTCATCGTGGACAACCTGAAAAAGGGCAACGCCGAGGGTCGCCTGTTCGAGATGGCACCGGTCTATCTGGCCAAGGAACTGCCCATCAATGAGCACCCCCACGAGCGTCAGACCCTCTGCATCGGCGCCTTCGGCCCCGAGGAGGACTTCTTCACCGTCAAGGGCGCACTGGAAGCACTGGCAGCCGGCTTTGGTCTGACCTTTGATTACCAGCGCGAGACCGCCGCATGGCTGCACCCCGGCATCAGCGCCGCCGTGTACTGCAACGGTAAGCGTCTGGGCGTGTTCGGCAAGCTTGCCAACGAGATCAACGCAGAGCTGGAGATCGCCAAGGAGCAGAAGGACAGCCAGAACATCTATCTGGGCGAGCTGGACTACGAGGCTCTGATGTCCTGCGTAGAGGGCGAGCTGCGCTATAAGCCTCTCAGCTCCTATGCACCGGTTAAGCGCGATCTGGCTCTGGTCTGCGGCGAGGCTGTATCCTGCGGCGAGATCGAGGAGACCATCCGCAAGGCCAGCCCGCTGGTCAGCGAGGTCAAGCTGTTCGATATCTATCGTGGCGCAAACCTCGGCGAAGGCAAAAAGAGCATGGCCTTCAGCCTGTTCCTGTCCGACCCCAAGAAGGAAGTCTCTGCTGAGGAAGTGGAGCGCGTGGTCAAGAAGATCCTCGGCAACCTGAAGTTTAAGCTGGGCATCGAGATCCGCTAAAAGCTTATTATATAAGTAATTATATATAGACCCAAGGCCGTCTGTGCAGTGCATGGACGGCCTTTTTGTATGGGGGAGAGGAGATGAACACAATATAAGTGAAGCAAACTCAATTTTCTTTGAAAAAAGATGTCAAAAAGTGTTGACAACTGTCCCGGGGTGTGGTATTATACTTGAGCGCCAAGCGCTGAGACAAAAGAATGACTTCTGAAGTCTCAGCAGGAAGCCCTTGAAAAGAACCAATAGACGCTGAAAAACACCAGTTGACACTGA
>ERZ1694980.259-NODE-259-length-28841-cov-16.341520_pt1 | contig 28841 bp, 29 predicted proteins | sample MGYA00581606_ERZ1694980 | MGnify/ENA primary metagenome ERZ1694980 (study PRJEB42213, sample SAMN07424368) | human gut metagenome | biome: ENVO:00009003; feature: ENVO:2100002; material: ENVO:00002003 | host: Homo sapiens | place: USA | collected 2014 ...
CCATGAAAGCCGCTTCGGTGGGCGGCGGGCGCATCCGCGTGACCGAAATCGATGGCGTGCCCGCCGATTTCGGCGGCGACAGCAACACCCTGATCATTCACAATGAGGACACCCCCGGCTGCATCGCCGAGGTGACCACCTGCCTTGCCGTGCGCAGGATCAACGTTGCATCGATGCAGGTGTTCCGCGCAGGGACCGGCGGCTATGCCGTTATGGTATTGGAGTGCGATTCCCACATCCCCCACCCACTGGAACGGAAGCTGGCGACCCTGCCCGGTATCCTGAAGGTGACCTGCCTGAACATCGACGAGCCCGAAGAAGACGCGGAGGAATGACCATGTCCTTTTTATCCTGTGAAGAAATGCTGGCCGCTGCCCGCAGCCAGAACCTCTCCCTTGCCGAGGCCATCCTGCGCAGTGATCTGGCCGAGAGCCGCCTGACCGAAGAGGCCAGCCGCCATGCCATGCATCACCTGTGGCATGTAATGGAGGCCACCAGCCGGGATTATGACCCTGCCCAGCGCAGCCGCAGCGGCCTGTCCGGCGGCGATGCCGCCAAGGTGGAACAGGCCCATCAGGCGGGCAGAAGCTATGGCGGGGATTACCTTGCAGAGGTGACCGCCGAAGCCCTCAAGACCGCTGAGTGCAACGCCTGCATGAAACGGATCGTTGCTGCCCCCACAGCGGGCAGCTGCGGTGTGCTCCCGGCGGTGCTGCTTCCCCTTGCCCGTGCAGGCGAGGCCGATGAAGAAGCCATCTGTGATGCCCTCTATGTGGCCGCAGGCTTCGGGCAGGTCATCGCCGCCCGGGCCACTCTGGCCGGTGCCGAGGGAGGCTGTCAGGCTGAGGTGGGAGCCGCCAGCGCCATGGCCGCCGCCGCCCTCTGCCACCTGAAGGGCGGCACGCCGGAGCAGTGCGCCGCCGCTGCCGCTATGGCACTGGGCAACCTGCTGGGCCTGGTCTGCGACCCTGTGGCCGGTCTGGTGGAGGTGCCCTGCATCAAGCGCAATGTTGTTGGTGCCGTGAACGCCGTTTCCTGCGCCAATATGGCGCTTGCGGGGGTGGATTACGCCATCCCCTGCGATGAAGTCATCGATGCCATGGGCCGCGTGGGCAGTCTGCTCTCCCCCGATCTGCGGGAGACCGGCCAGGGCGGCCTTGCTGCAACGCCTACCGGTGTCCGCATCGCCGAGCGTTTGGCAGAGGAAGCCTGAGGTCCGCACGGAAAATATTGAAAAAACGAAAAGACGTACTTTTCTGCGTGGAAAAATAAAAAACGAAAATAAAATCAAAAAATCTGCAAAAAACTGTTGACAAACCCCGCCCTGCGTGATAAAATACATCTTGTTCCGACCGGAACGTATGCGTTGGTAGCTCAGCTGGATAGAGTGACTGACTACGAATCAGTAGGCCGGGGGTTCGAGTCCCTTCCATCGCACCAGAAAATGCCGTGAAATCGAAAGATTTCATGGCTTTTTTGTTTTGTAAGCCATGGCTGCACGGTTTCTGCACGGTTTTTGCACGGTCGGTGTTATCCATGTCCGATGATGTAGGGCGCTGTATTGCATTGCAATCAGTGCCCTTTTTTGCATCAGGTGAGCAGGGCCAGGCGGAGCTTTGCCTTCATTTCCGGGTCGGCATCCTTGAGCAACTCCAAAAGAGCCGTCATGGAGATGGTGGGTTCGCCTGCGGCGGGTACAGCCTGCGGGCTGGAGGTGTCGGGCTTGGCATAGAAGCCGCTTTCAAACTTCTTGCCCAGCTCCACACGGGAGGACTGCTGGATATGGGCGTAGGTGTTCACCAGCATATCCGCACTGGCGTGTCCTGTGGTCCCCTGCACCGCCTTGATGTCGCCGCCGGAGATCATCAGCTGGTAGGTGGCACTGGAATGCCGCAGACCGTGAAAGACGATGCGGGGGAACTCCGGGTGTGCGTCCTGCCATTTCAGGAACTTCTTACGGATGAGCACCGGCTCCACCGCCAGACCGTTGGGTAGCCGTAGCAGCATCCCGCTGTTGCGGTACCGCTCCGGGTCGAGGGCTTCTTCCCGTTTCAGCCGTTCCAGCCACTGTTTCAGCTCCTCCCGCAGGGCAGCGGTCATGAAGATGGTGCGGCAGGAGGCTTCGGTCTTGGTGTCCTTCAGGATGAGGGAAGTCTTGCTGCCCTCCAGCTTGTCCGGGAAGATGCGGAGGATGCAGCCCTTGTCCACCTGTGCCAGCGTGTCTTTCTGCACCCGCTGCATGGAACGGTTGACGGTGAAGGTGCCCATGCTGTTGGCAGCATCAAAGTCGATGTCCTCAGGGGTCAGACCGGCAACCTCACCCTCTCGGAGTGCACCCACCAGTGTCAGGTGCACTGCCAGATGCAGGATGGGGTCCTCCATGCTGTCCAGTGCTGCCCGCATCTCCTCCACCTCCCAGATGCTGCGCTCTTGGGTGGTCTTTTTGGGCGCTTCCACCGGGACGGGGCTTTTGATGAGGATGCCCCACTCCACCGCCAGCAGAAAGGAATTGTGCAGAAGCTGGTGGACTTCATGGAGGGTAGTGCCGGAGAGGGTGCGCTTCTGCTGCTTGGGCGAGAGGTCTCGCCGCTTGCCGCCCACATACTGCCCGCAAGGGGTCTTGCTCAGGGTGTCGTACAGGGCTTCGATGTGGTAGGGTCGCAGCTTCTGCATCTGCATCTCCCCGATATAAGGGATGATGAGGTTCTGGATGAGCGCCAGATTGGACTGGTAGGTCTTGGGTGCCCACTTGTGCTTGCTGCACTGCTTGGGCAGCCAGTCCATCAGGAACTCTGCCACCGTCACGGTGGACGGGATCAGGAAATTGCCGGTCGCCAGTTCATGCTCGATCTGCTTCTGGCGTTTCACCGCCTCCTCTTTTGTGGGAAAGCTCTCCCATTTGTCGCAGCTCTTGCCGTGCTCGTCCTGATAGGTGTAGCGGACACTGTAAGAGCTGCCGCGTTTCGTGATATATGCCATAGATTTGCCTCCTTATCAAGCTGCCCGGTAGAGCCACGCATCGAAGCTGTCTTTCGGGATGCGGATGCTTCCGCCTGCCCGCAGGACACGGAACTCGGTGGTGCTGTTGCACAGGTTGTAGGCGGCACGCTGGCTGATGGCCAGCATCTGCGCGACTTCCTTCACCGTGTACACCAGCTTTGTGGTCTCAGGGCTGTTGGTCGGAGACTTGACGGCATTGGTTTGAGTGACCACCTCCATTGTAGCCGGAACAGAGTCCGACTGCAAGAACTTTTTCGTATAATCCAAAGATTTCACATTCTCGTACATTTTATTACACATAGGCATTGCTCCTTACTTATCGTGGCGCATCGCAGACTCCTGCGTGCGGTTCTCATAAAATCGAATGACCTCCGGCGGGATGCTGTCCAGCGTTTTCAGGGCGGCTTCATAGTCCTGCCGCAGCTTGGCATCCTCCAGACGCTTCAAGACGCTCCCTTCCTTCGCTTTGTCCAGCGAGGCAGAGAGCGCCTTGTTTTTCTCTTTCAGCTTTTCGTTTTCGGCGGCGGTCTTGGTGAAGGCGACATTGTACTTCCGCAACTGGTCCTTCATCCGTGCCACATTGGGAATATAGCTGTCCAGCACCTTGCTGATCTCCGCCGCTCGGCTCTTGCCGTTGAAGGGATTGATACCCACCAGCAGGGCATCCAACTGCTCCTTCTGCTTGGTCAGTTGGGTCATCTCCTTGAAGATACGGGGCGGGATGTGCTCCCGCCCGGTCTGGCTGGCACTTTCGCCCCGTTCCAGCTCCGGGTACTGCTTGACCATGTGCTGCCAGAACTCGTCCTGCCACCTCACAAGATTCTTGCGGTTGCCAATGATCTCTTTCGCGCTCAGCCGTCCGTCAGAAGTCAAGGGCACAAAACAGAGGTGCAGGTGGGGCGTTTTCTCGTCCATGTGGACAACGGCAGAGAGAAAGGTGTCCGGGCGCTGTCTGCCCTCCAAAAATTTCAGGGCGTACGCAAAGTACGCCCTGATCTCCCGGTTGGTCTTGTCCTTGAAAAACTCCGGGCTGGCGGTGACAAGCGCCTCCACCACCCGCACGCTGTCCTTGCGGACACGGCAGTGGGCGGCAGCTATCATGCGGTCGGCTTCTTCCCGGTACCTGCCCTGTGGCTGCACCAGATGGAGGTTGTAGCGGCTCCGGTTCGTGTCGATGTCCGGGTTGCTGGCGTACTGCTCCTTGGTGCGCTCGCTGTGGGCTTCGATGGGGCTGATGGCAGGCCCCTTGTACTTTTTGAACCTTAAAATGCCGTATTGGGCTTTCATAGATCACGCTCCTTCTTGGGGTGTACAAAAAATCTGTACGGACTTCAAATAACCTGTACGGTCTGTACGGCGTACAGAAATGCGAAATATAAACGATAACACGTTTTAATTCGTTTCGATTCGCTGTACAGGTGCGTACAAGTACAGACCGTACAGGTTGTACGAACTTCTTCCGTGAAAAAAATGCACTTTTTACGGACAGGGGTGGACAAGCGGCTCGATGCCTACAAAACCCCGCACCCTGCGGCCACCGGGCAGGTAGATGTTGTTGGTGGCTTCAAGGTTATAGCGGCGGTCGTTCTGTCGTAGCTCTGCGCTGAAACGGATCGCCGATACGCTGTGACAGGCGTTGTCCTCACACCACTGCTTATAAATGTCGTAGAACTCCTTGGAACTGATGGAGTAGTCCGCCTTGAAACGGAAGTAGCCCTCGGATTCCATGAAGTCGATGACATTGTTGCTGCTGCGCTTGATGGTGTCCACGTTGGCGGCGGCTCGTTCGCTGACCGTGAAGCGGAAATTGTTCTGCACCAGCCGGTGCAGCCCTTCCAGACACCAGAGCAGGATGCCTTCCAATTCGGCGCACATCTTTTCGACAAGGAAGGGGTCATCCGTGCGGTCAGCAGGCTTGTCCTTGGTGGTCAGGATGAGTTGGCGGCGAAAGAAACCGTCCGAATGGTCATACAGCGAGGTCAACGCGCCGTTGCCGAAGCAGAGAAACCGGGCGTAGATGTCCCGCTGGTAGCTCTGGACACCTTTGCGCTCCAAGTCCAGCTTGGCTTCGGCGGTCACGATGGTCTTGATATAGTTGGTCTTGGGCAGGGCGTTCATGTCCATGTCGTCGTCGATCATCAGCAGGCGGCGTTCCAGATCGGCACGGGCAAAGCGGTTGTTCTCCACTTTCTGGACGCTGCCGTTGCTGGCGGCATCTCCCATGAGCCGTTTCAGCACCAGCCCGATGCGGGACTTTCCCTCGCCGCCTTTGCCAACGATGAGCATCATCTTCTGTCCCTTGGTGCTGGGGATCAGGCAGTAGCCCAGATATTCCTGCAAGGTGGGGATGTCGGCATCGTCCAGCAGCTCGTGCAGAAAGGTCAGCCAGCGGTCAGGGCTGGCGGCTTTGGGGTCATACCTCACAGGCAGGCGGTTCTGGCAGAACAGGCGGCTCTCCTGAAAAGAGCCATCCGGCAGATGGTACACGCCGTTCTGGAAGTGGATGCAGTCCTGTTCGATGGGGAACGGGTCGGAAAAGGCCAGCAGCTTGATGGTCTCCAGAATGTTGGTGACCTTTTTGGACAGGCCGGAGGTGACATATTCCTCGATGTTTTCCAAAATCTGCTGCTTGATCTCGCTCTCGTCCTCCACCGGGCCATCCAGCGTGTACAGCGTTCCGTTGACGCATTTCAGCGGCCACTGTTCCAGAAAGGCACGGCCAAACTGGACTTCATCGATCTTCTTGCCGTTGTACCAGTCCGGCCATAAGGGGTTGCGGGAAATGTTTTTCTTCATAGGGTGGTTCTCCTTTAGAAAAGTGAAGTGGCGGGTCTCACGGTGAGACCTACCACTTCAGGTGAATAAATTATCAGGCGCACTTCGCCAGAGCAAGGCGGTCGGTGCGCTCTTCCAGCATCAGCAGGTACGACCCGGACAGCAGCCGTGCAGCGGCATCGGCCTTCTGCTGGGACGTCCCAAATGCAACGCAGTCCGTCAGGTGCTCGACGGTCTCGGTCATGTGGAGGGCTTCCACGAACCGCTCGTCCAGCGGTTCTTCCGGGCTAGTAGGCTTGTAACACTCTTGCCAGTCGTGCAGCAGGTCGAGATAGTCGGTCAGCACCCGCAGACAGTAGGCGATGTCTGCCCACTGCTCGTCCGTCAGGCCACGCTTGGGCGGCGGCAGAGCGATGGCATTGGCGGGCGGCTTGTCCGGGTCAAGCCCGAAGTCGTGTATCAGCTTCTCGGCGGCTTGCCGGGGGTTCAGGTCGAACAGCTTGGCGGTAAGGTCGATGGCATCGCCGTTGGCTCCGCAGCCAAAGCAGTAATAATAGGTGCCGTTCAGCTTCATGCTGGGGTGGTTGTCGGAATGGAATGGACAGCACACCATGCCATGGCGGTCTGGCTCCATGCCGTACATCTCTCCCACCTGCCGAACGGTGATGGCGGACTTGATCTTTTGATATAAACTCAAAATCTCTCCTTTGCTCAAAGGTTTTGGTACGGATCATTTTGATCCCTGCCACGTTCAAAGCCGGTCTCCCTTGCTGCCTCCCGACAGGAAATCTTTTTGGACTCTGTGTCGGCCCCATGCAGGGCGCTCGCTCCCCCGATGGGAGGTCTTGGCGGTCTGGGCAGTTCGGACGGTCATTCTGTTCTCAAGGTTCTGTTATGAAAGATATTTCAGAGGGCTTTCGCGGGAAGCCCTTAATATGTTCGCTGCTGGGGAGTTACTATGTTTTCTTTCTGTCTATAGGATAGCACCGCAATGGCCGCTGTGCCGTATATCCATAATGTCGGAAAACAGGTGCAGAAACTGCAAAATTCCACGCTTATGGACAGGAATCGCTGGAAGTGGTATACTGTGCAAAAAACATCGGAGGTGCGACCATGAACATCAAGCTGACACTGGGAGAACGGCTCAAAGACCTGCGTGTGGAGCGGAATCTGAAGCTGGAAACGCTGGCAGAGCAGACGGGTCTGTCCAAATCGGCACTGTCGAAATATGAGAGCGACGATGTGACCGACCTCAGCATTTATGCGGTGACAACGCTGGCTGAGTTCTATGGCGTGACCACGGACTACCTGCTGGGGGTGACGGAAAACAAAAAACGCCCAGATGCAGTCCTTTCGGACTTGCATCTGAGCGATGGCGCAGTGGACGTATTAAGGAATGGAAAATTCAATCATCGGCTGCTGTGTGAGCTGATCGTGCATGAGAATTTTCAGAGGTTCATGACCGATCTGGAGATCTATGTGGACGGATATGTCAGTGCAAACATTCAAAACCTCAATGCTGGTCTGGAAGCGACCCGGCAAATGCTGAAAAAGAAGTATGCAGCAGATGAAAACGATTTGTACATGAGCACCTTGAAGCTGGGGCAGATCGATGAAGATGAGTACTTTGGCCGGGTCTTGTACGATGAGTTGGTGGCCATCCTGAAGAACATCAAGACGGAACACCGCAAGGACAAGACCACTTCGGATGGTTCAATGATCGATAACCTGATGAAGGAACTGGAGGATGCACAGAAACATGAAGGGTCTGCGGATGAAAAGAAGATTCGAACGGCATTGAAGGCAATCGGCATCAACTACGATAAGCTGACAGAGGATGAAAGAAAGCTGATAAAGAAGATTCTTTATAAAACGGCAATGCTGAAACCGGGGACACTTGCAGGCAACCGGGGCAAGCACAGACGCTGATCATTTGCCCTGCGCCTTATAGGAGAAACGCTGCTGCGGCAGGAAGGAGAACGTACACCATTGGTTCCTCTGCAAGCCTGCGCTGGGTGGGCAGAAACCATTAGCTGCCATGCCCATCCGTGCATCCTTCTGCCACAGAACAGGTGCTTGCCGGAGCCTCTCGCAGCCCCTTTTCCGCATCAGCCGGAACCAAGGTGTAACACACTAGACTTTGCAAGCAAAGTCGTGTGCCAACGAGCGTTCCGCCGCTCTTTGGATTCTTCCCGGCAGGGCACTGGAAAATGGGGTGCCCTGATGAAAACGGTGGATGGTACACATTCACAAACCCCGAAAGGTGTGTTATTATAGTACCATCAATAAATGGAAGGGAGGGCGGCGGATGTTCAGCATTGCAGGGATTGACCTGTTGGAGCAGGAACTTTTGGACCATGAACGCACCCTCCTTGAGATTTTGCTTCAGGACAAAACCACCAAGAAAAACATCATCTGGGCAACCGATGATTACGCCGAACTGGGCGAACCATACAGCTTCAAAAAAGAAATCCTGCCGGAACTGGTTACAGGCGAACAGGACAGTCTGATCCAGCCCAGAGTGGAAAAAGCACTGGAGCACCAGACCAACCGCACCCGTGACAAAGCAGAGGTGTTTACCCCCAGTTGGATCTGCAACGCACAGAACAATCTGGTGGATGAGCAGTGGTTTGGCAGGAAGGATGTTTTCAACATCCAGAAGGAGATGTCGTGGAAAGCAACGGCTGACAAAATCGCCTTCCCGGACGACCGTCAGCACACATGGCAGAAATATGTGGATGCACAGCGGCTGGAAATCTCCTGCGGCGAGGCTCCCTATCTGGTAAGCCGCTACGACACCGTAACGGGTGAAACCATTCCCATTTCCCAGCGAATTGGCCTGCTGGACCGCAAGCTGCGTGTTATCAGCGAAAACACGGACACCGAAGAAGAATGGTTCACATGGACGAAGCGGGCGTTCCAGAGCGTGTACGGCTTTGAGTATCAGGGCGACAGCCTGCTGCTGGCACGGGAAAACCTGTTTGTGACCTTCGTGGAGGTTTACCGGGAACGCTTTGGTAAACTTCCCCACCTGCGGCAGATGAAGGTGATCGCCAACATCATTGCGTGGAACCTCTGGCAGATGGACGGCACAAAGTATGTGGTTCCGGGCAGCTGTAAGGAAAACAAAATTGAAATTATCAGCTGGTTCGGCAGTGAGGAACAAATTGACCTCTGCCCCGGATGCAAAAGCGGAAATATCCGGGCGCACAACGGGATTTACAGCATCATAAAGGATTGGCGTTCCAATCAGACGATGACTTTTCTTTCAATGGTGAGAGGAGGAAAAGCAAATGGCGGCGTATGAGCCTACAATGTCGTACCGCTTGATTTATATCTTTGCAATTCACGACAAGGATCATGAAGGATATCTGAAAATTGGTGACACCACATTTGACAGCACCAAGAGCTACAAACAGCTTCCGCCCAACTGCGAGGAATTGAATCAGGCTGCGCGTGATCGAATTGATGATTACACGAAAACCGCTATGGTTGCTTACGACCTGCAATATACCGAACTGGCTCGTAAGGTTGTGACCTTTTCGGATGGAGAAGTGGAAACATCGCTGTTCCGTGATAAGCGTGTCCATGAAGTGCTATACCGCTCCGGCTATACATCCAAGAATTTCTGGTTTTCAGACCGTACGAGCGAATGGTTTGAGGTGCCGCTGTCCGTTGCCATTCGTGCGATTCAGGCGGTAAAAGAGGGTCGCACTGCCCTGACTGCTGCCGAAAAGAGTGAGGGGCAGATCAGCTTTCTGCCGCAGACTGTCCCTGCTGCGCCCAAAAAGAGAGCCATTACCCTGCGTGACGAGCAGATGGACTGCGTCAATCAGACGCTGCGGGTGTTCCGCAAGGAAAACTCGATGCTCTGGAACTGCAAGATGCGTTTCGGCAAGACGGTCACGGCCTATGCGCTCATCAAAAAAGCAGGCTACCAGAAGGTGATTGTGGTCACTCACCGCCCAGTGGTGGAAGATGGCTGGCGCAACGATTTTGACCTGATTTTTGGCGAAGGAGACAACCGTGCTTTCCTGAAAAAAGACCGTTTCGATACGGATTCGTCCGTTTACGATGCGGCAATGGATGCACGCAACGATGCAAACCTGACAGCCTACCAGAATTCCGGCAAGGCGTTTGTTTACTTTGCCTCCATGCAGGACCTGCGCGGCTCTCAGCGGGCAGACGGCAAGTTTGACAAGAATAACGCCGTTTTCGATATGGACTGGGATCTTGTGATTTACGATGAAGCCCACGAGGGCACCCAGACCCAGCGAGGGCAGAAGGTGCAGTCTTTGCTGGAAGCGGAAAAGAACGGCAAGGCTCCCAAGGTTCTGCAGTTATCCGGCACGCCGTACAATTTGATGCAGAAGTACGAGAACAACGTCTACACGTGGGACTACGTCATGGAGCAAAAGCGCAAGCGGGAGTGGGATACCCTGCACCCCGGCGACCATAACCCCTATGCAGACCTGCCGGAACTTCGCATCCTGACCTTTGACCTTGGGAAAAGTCTGCCTACCTCCTACCGCTACGAGACCTTGGAGATGGCGTTCAACTTTACCGAGTTTTTCCGGGTGTGGACGGGCGACCCTGCACGAGATTTTCGTCCTCTGCCTGCTGGCGCACAGGTGGGTGATTTTGTCCACGAGGCCGACGTGCGCAGCTTTCTGGACCTGATTTCTTCGGAGAACCCGGAGAGCAACTATCCTTACTCCACGCCGGAGTACCGGGAGATGTTCCGGCATACCCTCTGGATGGTTCCGGGCGTGAAAGAAGCCAGTGCCTTGAGCAAGCTGCTGAAAGAGCATCCTGTGTTTGGAGCCTATAAGGTGGCCAACGTTGCAGGCGACGGCGATGCCGAAATGCCCTACGACAACGCCCTGACGCTGGTAAAGCAGGTCATCAAAGCGAACCGCTATACCATTACCATTTCCTGCGGCAAGCTGACCACCGGCGTGACGGTGCCGGAGTGGACGGCTGTGATGATGCTGACCGGGTCGGCAAGCACGGCTGCGCCCGGCTATATGCAGACCATTTTCCGGGTGCAGTCGGCAGGAGTGCTGGACGGCAAGCAGAAAGAACGCTGCTACGTCTTTGATTTTGCGCCCGACCGCGCACTGAATGTTCTTTCCGAGGTCAACCGCGTCACCAAACGTGGCAAAACCAACGAGGAAGAATACCGTAAGGCTCTGGGCGAATTCCTGAACTTCTGCCCGGTGATTGCCGTGGACGGTACGCAAATGACCGAGTACAGCGTACCGAAGATGATGCGCCAAATCAAGCGGCTGACCGTGGACAAGGCCATCAAGAGCGGCTTTGACGATGAATCGGTCTACAAGCAGGATACCGGCATGGTGATGGATGAGGAAGATGTGGAGCTGTTCCATACCCTGTCCGACAAGCTCAGCGAGCAGAAAGCCGCCAAGAAAAAGACAAAAATCCACATCAACAATCAAGGATTGACCAACGAAGAGTACGAAGAAGCCTCCAAGCTCTCCAACAAGCCCAAGCGGGAGCGCAGCAAAGAGGACGAAGAACTGCTCAAAAAGCTGCAAGACCAGCGCAAGGAGCGCGATAAGGTCATTCGGCTGCTGCGGAATGTTTCGATTCGTCTGCCGCTGTTGATTTACGGCGCAAAGGTCGATTTGACCGAAGAAATCCACATGGCGGATTTTATCGACTTGGTAGACCCTGAATCTTGGCAGGAGTTCATGCCAAAAGGAGTAAGCACTGCTTTGTTCCGCAAGCTGCTGAAATACTACGACGAGGATGTGGTCAGCGGGGCGGGTCTGCGCATTCGCCGCATGGCAAAGGCTGCGGACGAGCTGCCGCCCACCGAGCGTGTGAAGCGCATTGCCGAGATCTTCAGCCACTTCCGCAACCCCGACAAGGAAACCGTTCTGACCCCGTGGCGGGTGGTGAACCTCCATCTGAGCAACATGGTGGGCGGCTACTGCTTCCTCAACGAGCAGTTCGATCCGCAGGAGGTTCTGGAGGAGCCTCGTCTGGTGGATCAGGGGCAGGTCACTGAGGACATCTTCCTCAACCCGGAGGCACGGATTCTGGAAATGAACTCCAAATCCGGCCTGTATCCCCTGTATATGGCATACAGCCTGTACGCCATGAAGCTGCCCGGCCCGGAGGACAAGCTGCCGCTGGAGCAGACACAGGCTCTCTGGCAGGAAACCGTGGAGCAGCAGATCTTTGTTCTGTGCAAGACCCGGATGGCAGAAAGTATCACCCGGCGGACGCTGGTGGGCTATCAGGATTGGACAGTCAACACCACCTACATTCCGCACCTGCTGGAACGAATGGAAAACGACCCGCAGCGTCTGGCAAAGAAGCTGCAGCGAACCGATACATGGGGAAAGGAGGGACAGCCCATGAAATTTGATGCTATTGTGGGCAATCCGCCGTATCAGGAGGATACAGGCGGTGGCAGCGCAGCCAATGTGGCGGCAAAGCAGGCACGCCCGGTTTATAACCTGTTTGTGGATCAGGCAAAAACCATGCAGCCCCACTATATCTCCATGATTATGCCGGCACGCTGGTATGCTGGCGGCATCGGGCTGAACGATTTCCGCAATGAGATGCTGAACGATCCGCATCTGATCAGGCTGACGGATTTTGTGAACTCCAAGGACTGCTTCAGTACCGTGGATATTGCAGGCGGCATTTGCTATTTCCTGTGGGATCGGGACAAGGAGGAGGTCTGCGAGGTTACAAACATCAGCGGTTTGGAACGCCATACCATGCGGCGCAACCTCAATGAGTTTGGGGAAATCTTCATTCGGTCGAATGAATCACTGTCCATCATCCATAAGGTTCTGAGCCGTTCGGAACACTTCCTGACCGATCGGGTGCAGCCCATTGATGCCTTTGGCTTCCCCTCTGCGGCTCGTGGTGAGAAAGAACCCTTTGATGGTTGCGTTTCCCTTATTCACAGCCAAGGCACCGGCTATATTAAGAGAAGCGATGTCAAGAAAAATGCGGAGCTGATCGACAAGTACAAGGCAACGATCTCCATTCTGGTTCCCTGCAATGGTGAGGTTGGCATTGACCCGTCCAAGGGCTATAAGGCCATCACAACACCCCGGATTGAGGTTCCGGGTGAGGTGAACACCTTCTCCTATCTGGTTCTGGGTGCATTCGATACCGAAGCAGAAATCAAAAACTACAAGCAGTATCTGATGTGTAAGTTTACTCGCTTCATGCTGCGCCTGACCTATTCTTCCATGCACATTGCAAGAGCAAACTTTATCTTTGTGCCCGATCAGGATTTTACGGAGGAATGGACGGACGAAAAGCTGTACAAGAAGTACGAGCTGACGGAAGACGAAGTAGGAATAATTGAAACTACGATGCGTCCAATGATGGAAAGATAGTTTAGTAAGTTGGACTATTTAAGGTGGTAGTATTATGAACATTAAACCTTATGACAAGACAGTTCGAGATTTATTAGGGTCAAAACGACAATTTGTTATTCCTAGATTTCAAAGAGAATACTCTTGGGACAAGAAAAACTACCAAGAATTTTTAGAGGATATGCTCGGAAATCTTACAATAAAAGATGGAAGAATTTCTTCTAGTCAATATTTTCTCGGCACAATGTTGTTTATCGGGAACTTTGCGGAAGGAACGGAACAAGAAATCCAAGTTGTCGATGGTCAACAACGTTTGACAACCATAACTATTTTATTTTCGGCAATGTCTGATATATTTCTGACCTTGGGGGAACAGACTCTTAGCCGTCAACTTTTTGCATATATTATGACTGAAGATGACGATGGAAATGAAGTGCGAATTCTAAAAAGCAAAACAAGCTATCCGTTCTTTTCCTATTTTATTCAGGATAAAGAAAAAAAGATGTCCCCAGATGCAACAACGGAAGAAGAACACTGTATAAAGGAAACATATGAATATTTTCGTGCTCAGCTAACGGAAGCAAAGTTGAAATCGATACTTAAAAGAAAACATGGCAGTGAAATTGTGGAAGCATTATCGGAAATAGATGTTTTGAAAGCACTTAGAGATCAAGTGCTAAATTCCACATTCATCTCTATTTCGACAACTGATCGCGAGCAAGCTAATAAAATTTTTGAGATACTAAATGCTAAAGGAAAACGCTTGGCATATATTGATTTGATAAAAAACAAAATTTTTGAAGTATTAAATAAGGTGGAACCTGCAGACTTTGCTGAAGAAACATGGAAAAACATTAAGGAAACACTTAGCTTTGGGAAAGAAAGTGTTGGATTGGCAACATTTTATCAGCATTTTTGGTCGTCTAAATACAAAAAAGTATCTTCGAATAAATTGTATGAAGCATTTAATAGTACAATCAAAAAAAGTGAAACCGAATATACTGAATTCATCAAAGAACTTCTAAAAAATGCAAAAATCTATATGCAGATCGTAAACCCAAAACGTGAAGATTATAATAACAGAAAAGAGTATTTTGGAATTGTCCAGAGCTTAAGTTGTATAAACAATTATTTTAATGTGGTTCAAGTGCGGATCGCACTATTGGCACTGTTTGACACAAAACAACGCGGAATAGTTGATTTTACAATGCTTAGAGACACTCTTTCATATTTGGAAAACTTTCACTTTGCATACAATGCTATTTTAGCAAATAGAACAAATCGACTTGAAAAAATATATTCGTCTTTTGCCATTGCTCTTCGAAAATCACAAACAAAAGCCGAAGCAAAATGTGTAATTCGGGACAAACTTGTTGCACCATTGGATGAGCTGTTTCCTACATTCGATAGTTTTAGCGAGAAATTCGTAGCACTTAGCTTTACAAAAAAAGATAAAGTTTCTAATGTAAAGACAAAATATGCCATCAACAAACTGAATAGTTTGTATTCAAATAATGAAGTTTTTGCAAATGATGGTACTATTGAACATATTATTCCAGAAAAAGAGCAGGGTAATACATTAAACATTGGAAATCTAATTTTGTTAGAGGATAATCTTAATGTTGAAGCGGGGCATGAAAATTATGCTAACAAATGTGCAGTATATGCAAAATCCAATTATATCTGGGTAAAAAACTTTGTTGCACAACATGAACAATGGGATTCTTCAATGATAGAGCAACGAGCAAAAGAAATGGCTAAAGTATACTATACAGAGATCTTAAAAAGAAGATTACAATAATCGCCATAACAGCTTGCTTGATAATGTTACAGGCAAAGCGAATAGTGTGGGTATAAAGTTTGAACTCAAAGACCACAGATACGATATCAATACTTCTTATAGAAAACCTGCCATTGGACAAAACACTTAGAGAAAGGAGGCCCCCACCATGACCGAACAAGCACTCCGCAAAATGATTGCTGCCGGGGAAAGTACCCGGCAGGAGTTTAAGTCGTGGGTGAAGTGCAAGGACTACCGGCAGCGCAAAGAACTTGCGGTGAAAAGTACGGTTGCGCTGGCAAATACAAAGGGCGGCGTTCTGCTGTTTGGCGTAGAAGATGACGGCACCATTACGGGCTGCCCTAAAAGCGACCCGCAGGCACTGATGGAAGCCATCTACGATATGACCCGGCCCAGCCTGTTTACCGAAATCGAGCCGGTGGAAACCTCTGACGGTGTGGTGCTGGTGGTATCGGTGGAGAAATCCAATTCTCATGTTGCCACCACCGGCGGCATCTATTACAGACGGCTGGGGAACGTGACAAAGCCCGACTACCCGGCAAACGATGTGTACTCCCCTGCCGATAACCCGGATTTTTCGGCAAAGATCGTGGAGGGCGCAACCGAAAGCGACATTGACCTGCTGGAAGTGTACCGCCTGAAAGAGAAGCTGCGGATTCGGGATGCAGGCTCTGCCCTGCCGGACTTGGCAGATACCACCTTTCTGGACAACCTGAACCTGATCCGCATGGACAAGGACGAAGTGCGTGTGACGGTGGCAGGGCTGCTGTTTGTGGGCAAGGCAGCGTCTATTGCCCGGCTGCTGCCCCAGGCGGAGGTGATCTACCTCCATTACAGCGACGAGGCGCAGACGGAATACGACAACCGCATGGATATGCAGGAGCCGGTGATCTCGATTCTGGATAAGCTGACCGAGCGCATCCGCACCTATAACCGCCTGACCAATGTGCAGGTGGGGCTGTTCCGGCTGGAGGTGTACGATTTCTCCGAAGCGGTTTTTCAGGAGGCGCTGCTGAATGCGCTGGCGCATCGCTCCTATGAGGACATGGCACCGGTCTACGTCAAGCACTACCCCACAAAGATCGTGATTGAAAACCCCGGCGGCTTTCCGGGGGACATCAACGAAAGCAACATCATCACCCACCAGTCCATTCCCCGGAACAAGCTGATTGCCATGACCCTTCAGCACCTGAAGTATGTGCAGCGTTCCGGGCAGGGCGTGGACATCATGTTCCAGAGTATGCTCACCGAGGGCAAACCCTACCCGGAGTACGCCAGCACGCCCAACTCTGTCCGGCTGACCCTTCGTAGCACGATGGAGAACCAGAACTTCGTGCGTTTCATCGCAGAGACGCAGGATAAGCGGTCCAAGATGTTCACGCTGTCGGAGCTGATGATTCTGCACTATTTGCGGGAGCACCAGAAAATCACCTTGAAGCAGGCGGCAAAGACGATTCAGGAAACCGATGACAACGCCCACAAGGTTCTGAACGCTCTCCGGGACGAGGGGCTTCTGGAACTCAACGGCAAGACCTATATGCTGTCCCTCAAGGTCTACGAAACGGTGAAAACCGATGTGGCCTATGTGCAGGATAAGACGGTCAGCCAGATTCAAGCAAAGGATCGGATTCTTGAATATCTGAAGCATAAGCCATCGATTACGAATCAGAAAGCTCAAGAGCTGTGTGGGTTTAACAAGAATCAAACCTATTATATTCTGCATCAGATGTGCAAGGACGGCATCTTGCAGCCTGATGGCGTAGGCCGAGGAACGAAGTACAAAAGCGTGAAGTGAAAATTTACGCTGACTTTTACGCTGAAAGTTTGATTTGCGCTGAATTTACGCTGACTTTCCGGGATTTACGCTGAAAATACGCTGACTTGGCATGGTTTACGCTGAATTTACGCTGAGAAACGCGCGCCGCGCGATTAGCATTTTTGCCGCGCGTTTTCTAAGGCTCAATCCTCCAGCCTGCCATGGTCACAGCCGAGAGAAAGATAACACTCCATCTCCCCTCTCAGCACCATCTGTGCGTACTCCAAGGGCTTGTTATAGAGCAGCCAGTCCAGCTCTGCCCGCTGTGCCGGGGTGTTGCCGTACTCGTCCTCCACGGCGATGCAGTCGATGGCAACGGTGGAGCCATCCGCGAACAGGGCTTCCACCCGGTTGGTGTCCATGTTGTAGCGGCAGGAAAGCAATTTCGTCATAATAGTATCCTCCAAGACTTGATTTTTGGTGTGCGGTCACTCGAACCAATGCCGTCAAGTCGTTGTCGGATGAAGTGGTTTTTAGTTTGTCCGGGAGTAAGTGCACGGTTTCTGCACGGTTTTTGCACGGTTTCAAAACGTGCAAAGGGTGCAAATCGTTGCAAAATCGGACAAAGGGTGCAGAAACTCGAAGCTAAAAATCTGCGATGCCTCGCAAAGAAATGACGATAAAACGTAACTTCCAAAAATTGAGGGAATCGCCCGGCGTGCGCTACGAATCAGTAGGCCGGGGGTTCGAGTCCCTTCCATCGCACCAAGTAAAATCCCACGATTGACCGTTGAAAATACGGTGTAAATCGTGGGATTTCTTGCTTTATATAGCTGTCAAAATGGCTGGAAAGTGCCTTGTTTGTGCCTTGTGGCTCAAAAAATGCCTTGCCGGAGTGCCTTACCGTGTGCCTTGTGACGGATGCCCGGCGGGGTGGTCTGAGGGCAAAGAAAAAAGCCTGTCCGGCGTGTGCCGGGCGGGCTTTCGTGCTGCTTGAGTAAATTTATCAGGCTGTGTGCTGCTGGGCTATCATCTGGGCGGCTTTCACAGCTGCCTGTTGATAGCTCATACAAGCTGGGGCAAAAACTGAGATGGTTCTGCCCGATACAAAGCTCAGGCTGCCCAAACTGGGAGATGCGTTGCTACGGGTAACATAATACCTACGGCCATTGATGTTGAACAGATAAACAGGACGATTTGCAAATTTCAGAGTGGTCAACATTTCACAGTACCCCCTTCCAGCAGCTTGGCCACGCTCTTGCCGACCTTTGCTGCGGCTGCATCCAGTGCGGCCAGCTTCCACAGAAAGCCGGTGTCAACCTTGGCGGTCAGGCTCTCACCCTTGTGAATCGCTGACACGGTGTAGCCCTGCTGGGCGTACTGCTGCCGGATCCAGCTCTGCGGGGTCTGGTTCAGGTGGTCGAGCATGTTCATCCGGCCATCATCCAGCACGATGCTTTCCCGGTGCAGGGTGCGGGGCTTTGCTTCCCGCTGGTCGATGTACTCCACCTCAAAGGCGTGCAAGCTGATTTTCTTCTCCAACTTCATGGTCATATCCTCCCATCATGCCCGGCGGGCTTCCATCTTCCCGCCGGGGGTCTCTGCTCGTGTTACAGGGCTTCCAGCGGCTGCACCTGCGATGCACCGAAGAACGATGCCCGGTAGGTCTGGCCGTCTCCCTTGCTGCTGTGGATCAGCACCGCCTGAAACAGAGCTTTTGCACCATGCTCCACCATGTACCCGGCGGCTTTCCAGCCCGCCCATATGTTCACCGGCTCGGTGATCCCGGCGGCCTGCTGAGCTTCCTCGATGCGCTGGGCGTTGACCGGGGCGGCCTTTGCGCTGTTCCATGCCCGGTGCAGGGCTTCGGCAAAGCTGCCTACGCCCTTGCGGTACAGCTTCCACGCCTTGTGCATGATCTCGGAGAGATTGTACTTCTTCATACTGTTCCTCGCTTTACTTTGCGGGTCAGCCTTGTTATAATGGGCTTGACCCTGTTGTGGGTTTGGCTCGGTGTGTGTTTGGTAGACGGCACCGGGCCATTTTCTTTTATACAGCTTTCAGGAAGTGGGTTACTGTCTTAGCTGGCGTTCTGCTCTTGCGCTCCCGGTACATCCTTCGCCCCTTGCCTTCCGGTCGTGCTTCCCTTGCTGTGTCTTTATTATATACCATTGCGCAAGTACATTCAATGCACGGAATGTACAAAGATTTACCATTGCATAAGTACAAATTGTACACTTGCGCAAGTGTATTAAATGCGCTATAATAGAGTAGAAAAGAGGTGTTAGCATGGGAACAGCCAGAACAAAGGCAAACAATAAATGGAACGCAAAGGCATACGATCGTGTGAACCTCGTTCTAAAAAAAGAAACCAGCCCCACGAAAGATGAAGTTCAGGCGGCGGCAGATGCCAAGGGCGAAAGCCTGAACGCCTATATTGTGGAAGCGATTCGGCAGCGGCTTGAATCGGATGTGCCCACAGAGGACACCGCCGGGGAAGTAGAAAAGAGTGAGGTGTAATCATGGCAAATACCTGTCCTGTCTGCGGCGGCAAGCTGGGCCTGCTGAACCGTGAGAAAAGCGCTGACAGCCTGATCTGCGCCAGCTGCAGCAACTTTTTCTATTCTAAGCTGGGTTTCCGGGCAGCAAAGCAGTCAACAGCCGCCCTTGCGGACTACTGGGCTACACTGGAACAGCGTCGGAAGGTGTTCAAAGAAACCGATTCCATCTATGATGGTGACGCGCTCTTTGTGTCCATCGACAAAACTAACCGGCTGTTTTGCTTTGGGCACCGCAGCGGTGATAAAGGCCCTCGCATGATCTACAGCTTTGATGAAGTCGCCGGTTATGAATCTGATGTGCCTGACGATTTGACGGTGACAGAGACCAAAGGCGGTATTGGCCGTGCCGTGATCGGCGCAGCCGTTGCCGGGCCTGTGGGTGCGATCGTGGGCGCTGCCACCGCCAAAACAGAGACCCGCAAGGGTCGCAGTAAAGAGAGCGTGTCTATCCACTTTGCGCTTCCACTGGGCGAAAGCAGCCTGCCGACAACGGTTTATCCAGGCGGAATGACTATGTTTCTCAAGAGCTGCAAAGTCAGCCAGGAGAAGCCGCAGGCTGCCGCTCCGGCTGCCCCCAGCGCCGCTGATGAGCTTTTGAAGTTTAAGCAGCTACTGGATATGGGCGCTATTACGGAAGCAGAGTACAACGCCAAGAAAGCCCAACTGCTGGGCTTGTGATACAGGGAAGGAAGTGCAAAATGATGGACTCTAATCAGGTTCTACAGTTAAAAGCCGTTTTTGACGGGATTGTACATACCACAGAAGATGGTACGGAATTTTGGTATGCACGTGAGCTGCAAACGGTTTTAGGTTATAATCGCTGGGAATATTTTGACTTGGCTGTGAAAAAAGCTGTTACATCAGCAGAAAATTCAGGATGTACTGTAACAGACCATTTTCGGGGCGCCCCGAAAATGGTCCAAATCGGTAGCGGCGCAACGCGTGAAGTTGCAGATTATATGCTCACGCGGTATGCCTGCTATTTGATTGCCCAGAACGGTGATCCGCGAAAGCCTGAAATTGCTTTTGCACAGGCATACTTTGCCTTACAAACACGTAAGCAGGAACTACTTGAACAGCGCATTTCTGATTTGAATAGGGTACAGCAGCGTCAGCAACTGCGCACGTCTGAAAAACGGCTTTCTCAAAACATCTATGAACGTGGTGTAGATGACCGTGGTTTTGCACGGATTCGCTCAAAGGGCGACAGCGCACTGTTTGGTGGACGGACAACAGAAGAAATGAAGATGCAGTATGGAGTGAAGAGCGGACCGCTTGCGGATGTTCTCCCGCCTGTTACTCTGGCTGCGAAGAATCTTGCAACAGAGATGACAAACCTGAACGTTGAACAAAAAAATCTTCAGGGAGAAAGCTCTATCACGCATGAACATGTCCAAAACAATTCAAGTGTTCGCTCGATGCTTTTAGGTCGTGGTATTCGGCCTGAGGATCTTCCGCCAGAAGAGGACATTAAAAAGCTGGAACGCAGATTGAAGTCTGAAGAAAAGAAACTTGCCAAAGGGAAAGACATTCTAAAATGACTTGCCCACTTTGCAAGGGCGAAATGAAGCCCGGCACGACCATTCACACAGTTCAGCTGAAGAACTGTGTCGTGGTCATCAAGAACGTGCCCTGCCTGAAGTGTGAACAGTGCGGCGAGGTCGTTCTGTCAGCTGACACGGTGGAGAAGATAGAGCACATCTTGCAGACGGTCGAAAAGGCCGTGGCAGAGATCACCGTTGTGAACTTCCCCGACTGTGCAGCGTAACAGCCCCCGCCGGGGCTGCCAGAGCGCGGGTTGAGCCGCCGCAAAGAATTTTACCAACAAGCAACAAGAAAAGCCCTCAGGCACGCGCTGTCGCGGTCTGGGGGCTTTGTCATGCAGCGATTTTGTTGAGGTCAACAGAATCGTGTGGCTGAAGTGCTGCGCCCGGCGGGTGTTGCACGTTCAAAGGGTTTGGGATGCTGCCCAACAAGTTCTTGCAAGGCAAGGGGCTTTGTACATACAAAGACACTGCTTGCAGCGCCTATGGTGGTACCACGGCGCACTGCTTGCAGTGGCCAGATTTTCACCGCTATTCCACCGCTACGGCGTCAGGCCGCTTCTCAGGATAGCAATCATAGTAGCCGCTCTGTTCCAGCCGGGCGTAATGCGCGGCTTTCATCTCTTCGATGGTGGCGCGATGCTCAGGGGCAAGCTGGGCGGCTTCTTCCAAGAGGGTAATATACTGTTCACTGTTCTGCTCTTCCAGATATTCCACAGTGCGCTCCTGAACGCTGCCGCTGCGCTTCCATGCACCAAAGCCTGTCCCGCGCCATGCCCTCGTTGAAATGATGTCATCGTGCCAACGCTGGAGCTTGGGCAGCTTTTGGAGCTTTCGGATACAGCGGTGTTCGATTTGGCGGATGGTTTCACGCTGCACCCCTAGCTCATTGCCGACAGCCTGCAGGCTCTGGCAGTCGTAATAGCGGCGGCGCAGGATATGCGCTTCACGTTCGGTCAGATTCTGGGTCATCGCTTCTTCCAGCGCGGTATGTAGCTCCTCGGTATAGATTTCATCCTCGGAGTTCTGAAACGCCTGAGATGCCGCCGGGTCTTCGGTGATTTCACCTCTGGTGCTGCTGTTTTCATCATCGCTGTCTAAATTCACGTCAAGGCTTGTGCAGTCATTCAGAGGATTCGCAGATATTTGAAGCTGCCGGCCGTCTTGGACGGTCACAAGACGAGTGTGCTCACCACAGGCGGCTTTCCTAATTTGGTTGAGCATGGCATAATTTAGGTACACCGTAAAATCACCACGTTCGGCATTGTAGTGCTTTACTGAATAGACAAGTGCAAAATAACCTTCCTGTACCAAATCTTCAAAGGTCAGGGCCAATCTGTCGGCGGTATCCTTATTCTTGTTATACCACTGCCATGCTTTGCGCCGTATAAAATCTTCATTGATTGTCCAGAGTTGGCCTAAAGCAAAGCTGTTCCCGGCGGCAGCCAGAGCGGCAAGGGCTGCGTTTGTGGCCTGCTGGTCGGTCTGCTGTGATTTCTGTTCCATTATTCGGCCCTCTTTTTTAGGCGTCGGAATTGACGGAAAATAAATAGCAGGCACGATAACACGCGGGCCGTGTATCGCGCCTGCAGATGGATGCTGAGTTGTAATAAACCGGTGAAAAGCCCCCTGTAAGGTCTGTGTGTTACACCTCGCCCGGCGGGGTGTTTGGCCTCGGAGTTCACTCGGAGTTCGATACAGGGGACTGCTCAAGGTCAGCCAAAGAGGGAGAGACTGTTTTCTCGTTTCTTCTCCTTATCTTTCAATAGACGGTCTGTAACATCCTGCCGGGCCTTCAGTAGGGTCTGCGCGGCTTTGAGCTTCGATTCGTTTGGCGTATCGGCGGCCTGCATCACCTTGACGATGGTATCAATGGCGGCTCCTGCTACACTGTTCAGCTTGTCAGCCAACTTGGCGTTGTCAGCAGAGTTCTGTTCAATGATCTGAAGCAGAGTCTGGCTAGCTTCAGAGGTTTCGTCTTTGGTCTTGGGCATGGTTCTATGATTCACTCCATTCTGCATTTGGTTTCACCTGTTTCTCACCTGTTCGGACGAAAAACGGCTCTCTTTTTAGGGCTTCCAAAAATTCCAAAAATATATTTTTCTCGTTGTTCACTCTCCGTTCGCCCACGGTTCAAAGGACTTTTCCCTCTCGCGTTTTTCTCGCGTTTAGGGGCTGCGCTTCGGGCGTTTGTCGGGCGTTCAGAGGGTCAGGCAGATTTGTGCAGCCTTCATGGCTGCCTGCTGGTAACTCATGTTTGCCGGGGCAAGTACGGCGGTGGTTCCATCGGCAGACGAAAGTGCAACGGTTCCCGACTGAGGGGCAGAGCTACGGACAACGTAGTACTTACGACAGGCGATATTGAATAGGTGGACGGGGCGATTTTCAAATCTCAGAGTGGTCAGCATGATAAACTCCCTTTCCGTGCCCTCTACAGGCACACGCAAATATAAACACCGCCAGAGTATGGTCGTTGGTTCAGTTGTGCATGTACGGCAGCAGCATATGGTAGACCACTTGCAAAACATGCACAGGGATGCTCTGGCCGTGCTGCAAGGCGGTTTCAATACAGGCGATATACTGTGCGCCGGTTGCATCATAGTGGTACGGTTCCCGGCGGCGCGGGCGGTTTGGGTTGCGCTTCATGCGTTCACCTCCCTTCAAGTTCGCTGGTCACAGCAAGAAAACGCTGGCGGGGCTTGTCGAAGGTCAAGGGAATTTCGCCAATTTTGCCCTCCTTGTTCTTGGCAAGGATGGCTTGATACTCCTCCCCATCGTCAGACAGCAGCAAAATGGCGTCTGCATCCTGTTCGAGCTGGCCGGATTCCTTCAGATCGGCGGTGCTGGGGGATGCGTGTGCAGCGTTGCGGTTCAGCTGGGCCAAGGCAATCACAAGGATGCCGGTGGTCTGTGCCAGCTCATGCAGGGCAATGGAGATTCCCGTGATAGCTTGATAGCGGTCTTTCGCCTTACCGTCTGCCAGCAGCTGCAAATAGTCAATGAAAACAACCTGTGCTTTCATCCGCTGTGCCTGAGCCTTTATCCAGCCAGCACCTTTTCCAGAGGCTGAACGGATGAATAGCGGCAGCTTGTGCAGATCTGCAAGACTATCAAGGTCAGACTGTGGAACGGTCTTGCCCTTCACATCGGCCAGAGGGGCCGCCAGACAGTTCGCGATGATGCGGGCGGTCAGCGTGTCTGGGTCAGTTTCCAGCGAGAAATAACACACCCTCAGCCCCCGCCGGGCCTGTTCACAGGCCATTTGCAAGGATAAGGCCGTCTTGCCTGCGCTGGGCCTGCCGCCGATGATAAACAGGTTACCCGGGGCAAGATGCAAGTGCTTGTCCAGCACTGGGATGCCGCTGGGAATGTACCTCGGCTTTTCATCCAATTTGCGGATGTAGGTGTCTACCAGCTCCCCGATAGACCTAAAGTCCTGTCCTTCTCGGTCAAGGGTCAGAGCTTCGCCCATCTGGCTATACAGGTCTGGCAGATCTGCAAAGGTGGTCAATGCGCTTCCGGCCTGCAGGGCCAGCGATTGGAACCGGGTCAAAGCGGCCCGTTCCCTGACAAGCTGTGTCCATTCTTCTATGCGGTCGCGGGTGATGGCGATATACTCGCCCTCGCATTCTTCTACGCACTCCATGATGGCCGTTCGCTGCTCCGGGTATCGGGCACAGGCTGCCACTGCATCCAATTTGCCCTTCGCGTTCCAGAGACCGGACAGAGCCGCAAACACCGGCTGAAGGTCTGGGGGAAAGTGTTCGATTTCCAAATCCGGCAGGGCGTAGGGTGCAAGGTTTGGCTTGATAAGCAAGGCCCCCAATAAAATTTTGTGAAGGTTCACGTCAGCACCTCCAACTTCCGTTCCGGCTGCTGTTCGGGCTTCTTCCGGGCTTCCCGGCGGGCTTCCACATCGCCCAACGTGCGCACACCGTCAGCCTGCCAGCTTTTCAGGATGCCGCTGACGTACTTCCAAGACCTGTGCCCGCTCTCAGCGGCTTCGTCAAATGCCAAACAGATCACCTCTGCTGGAATAGAATCGCGGTAGCGTTGTAGCTTGTCCAGCGCAGAACGCGGGAAGATGCCTATCACCCGCTCAAAGTGCTGCACGATCTCGGCAAGGTCTGAATCTACGCGAGGAGCGGCGGTTGTGGTGGCAGCATCTACTACAACTACAGAATCAGATTCAGAATCAGATACAGATAAGGCATTTTTGCTATTAGCAAAATGGCATTTGCTATTTTTGTTATCGTTTGCTATGCTTTTACTTTCTTGCGCCCAACGCTTCATAGCACCTCTTTTTCCAGCTTCTCGCCGGGCGGCAGATGTGCTTTCGTACTTTTCACAGTTCATATCATCGAATGCTTTCACCGTTTTCCACATCATCCGCATGGAGCGATCAGAAAAATCAGGTTCAATGCTGGTTTCAATATAGCTGGCGTAAGCACGAACGAACTTTCCAAATTCTTCGTCTGTCAGTTCGTCCATTGTGTGAACGTGTTCTAAAAGCATGATGAAACTTCCTCTTTTCTTCATCGACATTGGTTCACGCTCATTTCTTTCAAGGTTCATCACCTCGCTACCCGGCGGATGCCGTTTGCGGCTTCATCCTGCCCCACCGGGCCGGGATCCCCTGCTTCAAAATATCGGGTAAGGCTGTCCATGTTGACTAACCAGCGGTGACCTGCATTGACGAAACGCACTTTGCCAGTTCGGCAAAGGCGGCGGATATAGGCCGGAGATAAGCCGTAAATTTCGGCTGCGTCCTTCACCGATTTCATAATCGGATAGCGGATTGAATCGCCCATTCTATGCACCTCCTTGGTGTACTCAAAGCATTGCTTTTTGTGATGTGTCAGCAGTAAAGCATAAAACAAAAATATTTGCAATACCGCAAAAATTCGATTGAAAATTGAGGCCATGTAGCCTTGTTGGAAACAAGTCCTTTGTGCTCAAGTGCATCCTGTGCCATCCAGTAATCTTTGATGTCATGCTTTGCACTGGGTTGCCTTGGATTCACAGAGGCTTACAGAGGAACGCCCACCTCAAAAATGGACTCTTGTTGCTAATTCGGCACATCAAAAATAACTGATGAAATTGATTCGCGAAAGCGGTGAATTTTACTCACTGCTCCATCAGGCTTTCCACCGATACGCCCAGAGCCTGAGCAACGCGGCGGGCAGAATTTGCATTGCAGCTCTTACCATTGCGCATAGCGGTAATGGTCACACGAGAAACCAGAGCTTTATCTGCAAGGTCTTGGATACGGATATTCTGCCGGGCCATTTCTGCAATCAACTTGACTCGGTCGATTCTCATTGTCACATCATCCTTTCTTTAGCTTCTGCTAACAATATACCATTAGCAAAAAGTAAAGTCAAGACAAAAACATTAACTTTTGCTTCATTTTTGCTAAGAAATGTGCTATACTACTTTTAGAGAGGGGGGGCTATTTATGACGATTGGTGAAAGTATTAAAAGAGTCAGAAAAAAAGTAGGGCTGACACAGGCAGAGCTTGCTGATAAGTTAGGAATTTCAGCAGCAGGTATTGCACAGTGGGAAAATAATATAAGAAACCCAAAACTTGAAACTATTAAAAGGATTGCTGCTGCGCTTGAGGTCTCGCAGTTTGAGTTGTTACGTCCAGTTATGGAAAACGATGACGATTTTGTACATTCAGACTGGTTTGGTGAAATGACAGAGGCAGATATTTATGCGGCGATGGTGCCACCAGAAAAAATGCAAAAAAATGATGCTACAAAAGAAAAATCAAAAGATAAAACAGTGGTCGCATACGATACAACACTGCTGGATTTCTTCCATAAATTGCAAGACAGTGATAAAGAAAAAGTGATTTCATACTGTCAATGGTTGACAGCTCCTTCAACACAGCTGCCGCCTGTACTGGAAGAAACCGAGGGCGACCCATTCGCAGAACCTAAATGACTGCTTAAAGCTGAGAGAAGATGGTGACAGATGGCGAAGATCGTAAAGCGGATGAAGAAGGACGGCACTTGCTCCTACTGCATCCGGGTCTCCAACGGCTATGATCGGCAGGGCCGTCAGGTGCTGGTAAACCGCACCTTCACTCCCCCGCCTGGCTTGACCGGGAAGAAGCTGGAAAAGGAACTGCAGCGTCAAGCGGATGCCTTTGAACAGGAAGTGCACAGCGGCATTTCGCTGGATGCGTCCATGAAGCTGGATGATCTGATAGAACGCTGGTTCACAGAGTACGCAGACCGCCAGCTGAAGCCCAAGACGGCCACCGAATACAGAAAGCTGGTGCCGCGTGTGTCGGCGGCTCTGGGTCACATGAAGGTCAACCAGATACGCCCGGCGCACCTCATGGCGTTCTATGCGAACCTGTCCGAGGACGGAGTGCGTCAAGATTCCACCTATACGGCAACAGCTGCGCTGCTGAAGCTGCTGCCGAAAGGCCAGCGGGCAAGGATCCGGGAAACCGCCGGGGTGGGCGAGGAAACCATGCGGGGGCTGTGTAGCGGCAAGCCGGTTAGCCATAAGACCGCCGAGAAGGTGGCCGATGCCGCCGGGTTGCCCCTGTCCAAAGCCTTTACCGAGAAGGTCAGGGCGGGCGGTAAGCTGGGCGGCAACACGCAGCTGCACTATCACCGCTTTTTATCCAGCGTGTTTGAAAAGGCGGTCAAGTGGCAGCTGATCGATGAAAACCCCTGTCGGCGCACGGAAGCCCCCAAAGCGGCAGAAATCGAAGTGGAAGCCTTGCAGGAAGAGGACGTTGCAAAGCTGCTGGAAGCTCTGCAGGACGCGCCAGCACAGTACAGCGTTATCACACAGCTGGCCTTGCTCACAGGTGCCCGCCGGGGCGAGATATGCGCCCTGCGCTGGTCGGACATTGACCTTGACGCGGGTGTGATCTCCATCAACAGGACAGTGCAGAACATCGCCGAGCGCGGTACGGTGTTCACAGCGCCCAAGACAAAACGCTCCCGGCGATGCATCAAGATAGGCCCGGAATGTGTGCAGCTGCTGCGGGAGTACCGCCAGCACCAGAAGGCCGAACGGTTCAAGGTCGGCTCTGAGTGGATGCGCAGGGTGGAGATCGAGAACGGCAAGACGGTGGACAATGATTTGCTGTTTACCCGCTGGAATGGTCAGCCGTTCGACCCCAATGCGGTTACAAGCTGGTTTCCGGGCTTTCTGGCCGCCCATGATCTCCCGGCGGTACACTTCCACAGCCTGCGCCACACCAACGCCAGCTTGCTGATAGCGGCTCATGTGCCTGTTACAACGGTTTCGGGCAGACTTGGCCACGCAAAGACCAGCACCACCACGGATATTTACGCCGGGTTCATCCGTTCCAGCGATGCAGCGGCAGCGGACGCGCTGACGGATGTTTTCAGTCGCATCAAGGAAAAGTCGCACGCATAACAAAAGACGGCTCACAGGGGCGTTTCTGCCGCCTTCGTGAGCCGTCAACTTTTTTACTTTCTTCATATTGTCCGTTTTATAGGATAATATGCTCTCTGGAATGTGCCTTGTTTGTGCCTTATCGAATCGAAAAGAAGTGAAATGACCATGCACGAACAAACACAAAAACAGCGATGAATCTATATAAACTGCAATGACCGAAAACGCCGAAACTCATATAAAGGCCCTCTACGAATCAGTAGGCCGGGGGTTCGAGTCCCTTCCATCGCACCAGAAAATGCCGTGAAATCGAAAGATTTCATGGCTTTTTTGTTTTTCTGGCAGGGACTGCACACTTTTGCACATCTCCTGCACACTTTACAAAAAAGCCATGAATTCTTTGCATCGCTTGCACAGCGTGTATTTCGCTGCACAAAAATTAAGCTTGTCGGGGCGAGGCCCCTCCATCTTGCTTACGCAAGACCGCTTCGTTGCTTAAAAGCCCCACTGGGGCTTTCATTGCTTCGCAAACGCAAATTTTTACGCGAAGAGCACCCGCGTCAGCTCGCGGCGTTCCTCTGCGTCCATCTGTCGGATGGCTTCAAGGATCATTTTACCCGTGATTTTTGTTGCCACCGGCGTTTTGT
>ERZ1694980.265-NODE-265-length-27795-cov-74.617844_pt1 | contig 27795 bp, 32 predicted proteins | sample MGYA00581606_ERZ1694980 | MGnify/ENA primary metagenome ERZ1694980 (study PRJEB42213, sample SAMN07424368) | human gut metagenome | biome: ENVO:00009003; feature: ENVO:2100002; material: ENVO:00002003 | host: Homo sapiens | place: USA | collected 2014 ...
TCTATCCCCCTGCCCCCTTCCTTCTCCGGCCCGGCCCCGGCCCTCTCCGGCACCACGGCCGCCCCGATGAGCAAGGTACTGCCCCCCCCCGGGGCGGGGCGAATGCGGGTTCCGAAGCCCCAAAAGTTTTCTAGGTGTCAATTTTTTTGAAGGGCTTCCCCCTTCCGGCCCGAAAAATAAGGGGGCGGGTCAAAAATTTCAGGGGTTTGGGCACCATGGCGGTGACGGCACCGGGATGGTGCATACCATATTGGTGAAGCCAACAAAATCGGGCAAAACCATCTTGCCGGGGGCGGCAAAATGGTGGCTGTTCATAAAATGTTTACAAATGACCCCCTAAAACCCGCCCTTTGTGGAAAAAGATGAGACACTATGAGACGTTTTTAGTGGTATAATTGGTACAGTGGATTTATGAAAGAAGCCCCACGGTGGAAGCACCGAGGGGCTTTTCTCATATCCGGGTGTGCCGCAGGACCGGCGGCACCACATAGATGCTCTGTCAGGCTTTTGCCTGGCAGGGCATTTTTTATTGCTCAAAAACGGAGGGGTCATAAATGGCAAGGCGAAGCGATGAGCGAGAAGCCGCCCGCGCTGAGTACATGGCCCGGAAGGAAAAGGGCGGCGAAGTCAATCTCCGGCAGCTGGCGGATGATCTGCACCTCAAGTACGATACCGTCCGGCGGTGGAAGTCCAAAGACGGGTGGGATACTTCCACCGGCAGGAAACCCGGCGGACAGCCGGGAAACCAGAATGCCGTGGGCAACAGCGGCGGCGGGGCACCGGCGGGCAACCTGAACGCCGAGAAGGACGGGGCCTACTCCCGAATCTTCTTTGATAAGCTCACCCCGGCGGAACAGGGAGCCTTTGACGCGGCACCCCGGAACGGCGTGGAAGCCCTGCAGCACGAGATGGGATTGCTCAAACTGCGGGAATTGAAGATTCTGGAAAAGATCAAAGAGTACGAGGACATGAACCCTGACACGCTGATAACGTCCAGCGTGTTGGATATGCGTGTTCCGGGCAAGGTAGGCAAGACGGGAAAGAAAGAAGACGGCAAGGTGCAGACCATGGGAATGTACAGCCGTGATACTCCCTTTGCCCGCATTTTGAAATTGCAGGATGCCTTGTACAAGACCCAGGGGCGCATTGCTGCTGTTGCCGGTGCGCTGCGGGCGGCGGAAGAAGCCGACCGCCGTATGGAGCTGGAACGCCAGCGGTTAGAGCTGCTGCGGATCAGAGCAACGGGCGAAGTGCCGGAGGGTGGTGACGAGGATGGCTCTATACACCAGTAAGGCCGTGGCGGAAGTGCTGGGCGTAACAGAACGCCGGGTGCGGGAGCTGCGGGATGAAGGCGTGCTGTCTGAGGAACGGCCCGGCATCTTCAACATGAAAACAGTGGTGCGGCAGTACGTTGCCTACAAGACCGGCGGAACCAAGGACGATCAATCCCGTCTGGCCGCTGCCCGGGCGGACCGGGAGGAAACCCGGGGCAAGATTGAGAAGATGAAGATGGAGGAAGCCAAGGGAAACCTCCACCGCACGGAGGACATCGAGAACGGCTTGAAGACCGCCTTTGCAAATTTCAAGGACAGGCTGGAAGCCATCCCGACCAAGTATGCGGACACCATGGCCCAGCTGACCGACCCGGCGGATGCCAGCGACATCCTGCGCAAGGCCATCCAAGAGGCACTGGTGGAACTGTCTGATCCCGATATTGCCCTGAAAGCACCCGAGGGGGAGGCTGCCGAAGATGAGCAGGAAGAATAAATGCCGGGGCTGTGTATGGGGCACCCGGCTGAACGAGATCACGGCGTTCTGCCCGTTCCGGCAGTGCGTCAAAAAGGGAGGCGGCGGCAATGGCGATGATCCACATGGAACCGCAGACGCTGCAGCTGTTCGAGCGGGTCCTGGGAACGCTGAAACCGCCCCCGAACCTGACACTGAGCCAGTGGGCGGATAAATACCGCCGCCTGTCCGCCGAAGCGTCTTCGGCAAAAGGCCAGTGGAACACCGACAACGCCCCATTTCAGAGGGAAATCATGGACGCAATCGGCGATGTCCATATCCGCAAGGTGGTGGCGATGATGTGCGCCCAGGCCGGGAAAACGGAGGGGCTGATCCTCAACACCGTCGGCTTCTACATGAGTTACTACCCGGCTCCCATTATGATCGTGCAGCCCACCGTGAACCTGGGCGAGAGCTTTTCAAAAGACCGTCTGGCAACCATGATCCGGGATACGCCGATTCTCCGGGGGCTGGTGGACAACAAAAGCCGCTATTCCGGCAACACTATCACCAAGAAAAATTTCCCCGGCGGACAGCTGACGATCATCGGCGCAAACTCGCCGACCGATCTCCGTGGCCGCCCCATCAAGGTGCTGCTGGCGGACGAGGTGGATGCCTACAAAGCCAGTGCTGGCAAAGAGGGCGACCCGATCATGCTGGCCGAGGAACGCCAGACCACCTACTGGGATCACAAAACGGTGCTGGTTTCCACCCCGACCACCAAAGCCAGCAGCCGTATCCTGGACGAGTTCAACGCTTCCACACAAGAGGAATGGAATGTTCCTTGCCCGAACTGCGGCAAGTACCAGCCTTTTGTTTGGGATGGCATGGTGTTCGACAAGGAGAAGTGGCCGGAGGGCGGCGTACAATACCGCTGTGCCGAGTGCGGCTGTCTGGACAATGAATACCGCTGGAAGAAAAACAGCACCCGCGGCAAGTGGGTTGCGGCGCACCCTGAGCGGAAAGTCCGGGGCTTCCACATGACCAAAATGGGGTCAACGCTCTGCGGCTGGAATGAGATCGTCGAGAAATTCATTGCGGCTGATCTGGACGCTTCCCGGGGCGACTACGAGAAGATGCAGGTCTTCGTGAACACGAACCTGGGCTTGCCGTGGGAGGAACCGGGCGAAACGGTAGAAACCACCGCCCTGATCGACCGCCGCGAGTTCTACGAGGCCGAGGTGCCCGACGGCGTTCTTTACCTAACTTGTGGCATTGACACCCAAGACAACCGTTTTGAGGCGGAAGTTGTGGGCTGGGGCATCGGCAAGGAAAGCTGGGGCATTCGTTACCAGCGCATTTACGGCGACCTGAAACGGGGCCAGGTATGGGCTGACCTTGACGCTTTTCTTTCCACCACATGGAAGAAGCGGGATGGCACAGAGCTTTCCATCCGTGCGGCCTGCATGGACAGCGGCGGACATTTCCCGGATCAGGTCATTCGCTTCTGCAAAGAACGAGAGGACCGGCATGTTTGGGCCATCAAAGGCCGCGGCGGTATGGATGTGCCCTACATCCGAAACCCGACCAAGAACAACCGCGTCGGCGGTGAGCTTTTCGTGCTGGGCGTTGACACTGGCAAAAATGCGGTGCTTGCCCGGTTGAAAGTGCTTATCAAGGGTCCGAACTACTGCCACTTCCCGGCGGGGCAGGACGCAGGCTATGACGAGAATTATTTTAAGATGCTGACGGCAGAGCATAAAGTGACCCGCTGGAAGGGCGGGCGCAAGGTGGAACGGTGGGAGTTGAAAGACCCGGCGCAGAAGCGCAATGAGGCTTTCGACATCCGCAACTATGCCACCGCCGCGCTGGAAATCAGCAATCCCCCCGGCCTGGAAATCCCGGGCGAGGATGCACCGCGCCCGGCAAAGCCGCAGCACCAGTACCGCAGAAGAAGATCGGGAGGAATTTAACCGATGTCGATCATATCAAAAGAAATCGCAAAGCAGCATTTGGAGATGTGGCTCAAGGCGGAGGAAGCGGTTTCTACCGGCCAGAGCTACCAGATCGAGCAGATGCAGCTTACCCGCGCCAGCCTGAAACAAATCCGGGAAAGCATTTCCTTTTGGGAGGGCAAGGTGGCAGAAGCCGAGCGGGAGGAACAGGGGCGGGGCAGAAACCGTATCTACCATTTCGCCCCGCATGATGTGTAAGGACGGTGGGAACCATGGTAAATATTCTGGATAAGGCAATCGCGGCGGTTTCCCCCATTGCGGGCTATCGCCGCGCCACGGCCAGAGCCGCCCTGTCCATCCTGAACAACGGCACGGGCTATGGAAACTATGGCGCATCCCATACGTCCAGAGCCATGCGCAGCTGGCACGTCGGCGGCGGATCGTCAAAAGAGGACATCGAGGACAACCTTGATACCCTGCGCAAGCGGAGCCGGGATGCTTACATGGGTATCCCTCTGGCGGCTGGCGCATTGAAGACTTTGCGCACCAACGTAGTGGGGTCTGGTCTTGTGCCAACGCCGCAGGTCGATGCAGATTATCTGCATCTGACCGAAGAACAGGCAGACCAGCTGCAAGCGCAGATCACCCGGGAATTTAATCTTTGGGCAGACAGCACGGCTTGCGATGCAAGCGGCATGGACAATTTCTGGCGGATGCAGACATTGGCGTTCACCAGTTTTCTGATGAACGGTGACGCTTTTGCCGCAGTCCAGTACAGAGAACGTCCGAACTGGCCGTATGCCTTACAGCTGCGCTTGATCGAAGCGGACCAGGTGTGCAGCCCTGGGCGTTCGGACCGGCTGGCACCCTGCAAGGTGGGCGGCGAAGATGTGTTCCAGATTGTACAGGGCGTGGAAACAAACGAAGCCGGGGAAATCATCGCTTACTGGGTCGCCAATCGGCACCCGCTGGAATACGATAACCCGGTGCCGCTGGCATGGAACCGAGTAGAAGCCCACGACCCGGCGACGGGCGCACCGAATATCCTGTGCATCACACAGAGAGAACGCGCCGGGCAGCGGCGGGGCGTTCCGATTCTCGCCCCGGTATTACCCACTCTGAAACAGATGGGGCGGTACACGGAAGCGGAACTGGCCGCGGCCATTGTTTCGTCGTCTGCAACGCTGTTCATCCAGCGGGACGCAGAAACAAACCAGGCACCGTTTGGTGAAGAACCGCAGGATAAAGCTGCTGATCCGAATACCCCTCCCGATGAACTGGCAATCAACCTTGGCCCGGCGGCGGTGTTTGATCTCGCCCCGGGCGAAAAAGCAAACCTGATTGACCCGAAGCACCCCACCACGACCTACGACGGCTTTATGTCGGCAATGTCAAATCAGGTTGCAACGGGAATCGAAGTGCCAAGTGAAGTGCTGTACAAGAAATTCAGCTCCAACTATTCTGCATCCAGAGGCTCCCTCAATGAATTTTGGAGGACGTGCGGGGTGATGCGGGATAGCTTCGCAGATGATTTCTGCCAACCGACTTACGAGAAGTGGTTTGCCGAGGCGGTAGCCCGTGGGCGTATCAATGCCCCGGGCTTTTTTGATGACCCGGCCATTGCAAAAGCCTATACGGGCTGCATCTGGAACGGACCTGCTCGGACGAACCTTGACGCCAAGAAGGAAATCGAGGCGGCGATCCTGCGCATGGACAAGGGCATCAGCACTGCCGAGCAGGAAACTGCACAGATGACCGGCGGCAGCTGGCGGGCAAATATGCGCCAGCGCAAGAGCGAGATGGAAAAAATAAAGGAGGTAGGGTGTGATGGGCAAACCCAATTCCAAGACAACCCCGAAGACAACGGATAGCAAGTTCTGGAAGTTCTGCAATCTGGCTGACGGCCAGAAAGCGGAGCTTTTTCTTTACGGCGATATTTCCGAAACAAGCTGGTGGGGCGACGAAGTTACCCCGAAACAGTTTGCGGACGATCTCGCCGCCCTGGGCGATGTGACCGAGATCACCGTGTACATCAACTCCGGCGGTGGTGACGTGTTCGCAGCGCAGGCCATCGGCAATCAGCTGGAACGCAATGCCGCCACCGTGACCGTCCACATCGACGGTCTGTGTGCCAGTGCTGCCACCATTGTTGCCTGCCACGCTGACAAAGTTGTGGCGGCGGCAGACAGCACCTACATGGTTCACCCGGTCAGCATGGGGCTGTGCGGGTATCTGACGGCGGACGAGATGCGGAACTACCTGAAAGCGTTGGATGCTACCAGGGAGAGCATTGTATCTCTGTATGCCAAAAAGACCGGCCATGATGCGGATGAGTGCGCAAAGTGGATGGATGAAACAAACTGGTGGACGGCAGACGAAGCCAAGGAAAATGGCTTTGTGGATGAGGTGGACGATGCCAAGGAAGACACTGTGGTGGAGAACCGCAACGGTATCCTGTTCGTCAACTCCATCGGCACCCACCTGCCTTTCAATGAGGCACCCGAATTTGTCAGAAACCGGGCAAAGACTAAACCGCCCGCCGTCCGGCCTGAAAATAACCACCCGGCGGAACCGCCGGAACACAACGACCATGGGGAGGTAAAAGACATGGAAATCAAGACCAAGGATGATCTCCGCAAGGCGTACCCTGATATGGTGGCGCAGATCGAGAATGACGCCGCCGTTGCAGAGCGCACCCGCATTCAAGAGATCGAGGCCATCACGATCCCGGGCACCGAGGATCAGGCGGAGGAAGCCAAGTTCACCAAGCCGGTGGATTCTGCATCCTATGCCAAGACCGTCATCGCCAACATGAAGGCCAAGCAGCAGACGCAGAGCAAGACCTACCTGGCACAGGCGCAGGCCGCAGCACAGAACTCTGGCGCAAACGCCATCGGCAACCCGCCGCCCGCAGACGTTGAGCCGGAAAACGCAAAGGGCAACGCCCTGCTGGATGCCATCCATAAGGTGAACGGCGTGAAGTAAGGAGGACAAGGCTATGAGCATGGATCTGGAAAAGAAGACGTTCAGCACTGCGCCGGAGTATTTTCTTGCCGGCACGACCATTGGCATTGCCAAGGCCACCAAAAAGGCAAGCGCAGCAGTTGCAGCACACGCCCCGGTTCTGCTGGACAGTGACGAGGTGAAGCCCATCGCAAAGGTGGACGACAGCAATCCTCTGTCCGTTACCGGGCTGTACGGCGTTACCGCAGACAGTGCCGAAGCGGGTGAGGAAGTTCCTGTTTATCTGACGGGTGAGTTCTTCGCTGATGCGCTGGTGCTGCCCGAGGGCGTGAAAGCAGCGGACATCGAAGTTGCCCTGCGCAACCTGGGCATTTTCCTGAAGTGATAGGAGGATAAAAAGCTATGGCTAACGAAGTAAGCATTTACGATCCCCGGTATCTGGCAGAGGTCGTGCGCACCACTCCCCCGGTGCATACCTTCTTCTTGGATACCTATTTCAGCAACATCAAGACCTTCCCGACCAAGGGTGTGGACATCGACATCGTGAAGGGTGACCGTCAGATGGCATCTTTCGTGCATCCGCTGGTGGGCGGTCAGGTGCTCCGCGATCAGGGCTACAAGACCGAGAGCTTTACCCCGCCCCTCATCAACCCGCTGACGATCACCACCGCCAATGACGCGCTGGAGCGCGCACCCGGCGAGGACCTGTACTCCGGCAAGACCCCGGAGGAACGCGCCGCACAGCAGCTGATCGAAGACTATAAGCGTCTGGATGATGCTGCTACCCGCCGCGAGGAGTGGATGGCGGTCAAGACCATCATGGACGGCCAGATTCCCATTATCGGTAACGGTGTGAGTAAGGTCATCGACTTCGGCTTCACCAACAAGGTAAAGCTGGAAGGAACCAAGCAGTGGGGCAAGTCTGCCGCAAAGCCGCTGGACGATCTGGAAGACTGGGTGGATCAGGTGCTGACGAACGGCTTTGCCAATGTGGATCACGCCGTCATGGGCAAGACTGCCCTGCGGAACTTCCTGGCAGATGCCGAGGTGCAGAAGATGCTGGACAACCGTCGCATCGAACTGGGTAAGATCGACCCCAAGGACCTGCCCAACGGTGTGCGTTACATCGGTCACCTGAACAAGCCCAACCTGGACATCTACAGCTACGGCGAAGTCTATCTGGACAACTGGACTGATCCGGCCAACCCCGTCACCAAGCGGCTGGTGGACGACAACAAGGTCGCCCTGCTGCCGTCTAATCCGGGCTTTATGCGGGCTTATGCGCTGACCTCGTACATCGACGACACCAAGCGCACCATCACCGCACAGACCCCGCGCCTGCTGCGCACCTATGTGAAGCACGGTCCTGACCGTATGATCCTCGAACTGCAGACCCGCCCGCTGACGATTCCTGACAAGGTGGACAGCTGGCTCGTTGCGGAGGTCTGCTAAGACCATGCTGGACGTGGATGACAAGTACGGCACACCCGACACCCCATTGCAGCTGCCCACGTTCAAGGACTTTGTGGCGCAGGATGTGCAGACCGTTTTCTTTAACCTGGACGAGTTCGCCGAGAAACGCTACATCGACGGGAAAGAGATGGTCTGCATTACCCAGCACCCTGGTGTGAACGAACGTGCAGCACACTGGGAGGGCGGCGCAAAGCAGAGCTTCGACCAGGGAATGTACAAAGCTGACCTGCTCTTGTATGTCAAGAAAGAGGACTACGGTCCTATGCCGAAGAACGATAAGCTCATAACGCTGGATAAGAAGCGGGATTACAAGATCAAATCCTGCTCTCTGAAAGCCGGCGTATACCGCATGGAGCTTGAGCGCGTGAGAGGGTGAGATAAGTGGCCTACTTCAAAACCAGCTACGATGCTTCCAGCACTACGCTGTCTATCGACGATGAACAGGTTGCCCGTGCCCTCGGAGTGCTGGCGGACAAAACCCCGGCGGCACTGAAAGTGGCGATCAACACCACGGCGCGGCAGACCCGAAAGCTGATGCTGCAGGAAGTGAAGGAACGGTATGATCTCAATGCTGCCGGAAAGCGCATGATCGAAGACCTGCGCCAAAGGCAGAAAGCCACAAACCGCCGCCCGGCGGCAATCCTTGCCATTATGAAAAACGACCCCGGCGCATTCCGGGCAGACCTGGGCTATTTCCGAACCAGCCCCACAAAACCCTATATGGGTCCATCTGTCCGCAATGCGCCGCCATTTTTCCAGGCACACGTCCTGAAAGGCAGCCCGATGATTGACCTTGGCGGCACGAGCAGCAAGAGCAAGGGCTTCCTTGTGAAATTCCAGTCTGGGCATATCGGTATGGTTCAGCGGCAGATTGGCGTACCGGCTGACAAAGACTATACCGCCAGCGGCAAGAAACGCTGGAAGCCCAATGAGAAACTTGTGACGATGCCCAGCCCTTCCGGCTCTGCCATGCACCATACTGTGTGGGAGATGCAGGAACAGACAGTGGAGCAGATGTTGCAGGACAACACCGAACGGCGCGTTCGGCAGTTGATTGCCAATGCGAAGCGAAAGGGCGTGATCTGATATGGCGGAGAAAATCGCTGGATATACCAGCGAGATGTGCCAGCAGGCCATGATCGACGAATTGACTGAACTTTTCCGGGGAATGACGTTTGGCGGGCAGGAAAGCCCCAAACCCCTGCAAATCTTCAAGCAGTTCCTGCCAATCCAGACGACCGACGATGATGAGGTGGATACAAACGATTCCCCTTACCCCTGCATCATCGTAATCGAGAGCAGCGGCGAACAGGACAACGAGCATGACCCGCAACTTGTCCTGTTGCAGCTTGTGATCTGCTGCTATGACCGCGGAATTGACCGACAAGGGTATGTAGACACCGTGAACGTGAAAGAAACTATTATGCAGCACTTCAAGCGGAAGCCGATTTTCGGCGGTGCTTTTGAAGTGTCATACCCCAGGAAATGGGAGCTTTCGGACGATGACGCGGATTACTACTATTGGGGAATCGTGAACCTCATTTGCAAAACCCCGAATGGTTTGAAAAATGAAGAAGTGGAGGCTCTGATATGAGTGACGAAAAGAAAACCACTGCGGCGGCAAAGAAAGCCGCGGCGGTGCAGGAGGAAGCTGTGGTGTACTGTGGCCCGACCATCAAAGGTCTGGCTCCACAGTACACCGTTTTTGTGGGCGGTGTGCCCGCGAAGCTGGCGGAGAAGATGGAGGCAATCCCTGTGCTGAAAGCCTTGACGGTTCCCCGTGAAAGGTTCGCAGAGATGCGGGCGAAGGTCGAGCAGGACGGCACCAGGGAGAACTCCCTCTATCAGCGGGCGGATGCTCTGCTGAAAGAAGCCGCCACGAACACTGCAGCGGCAGAGTAAGGAGGATATAAACTATGGCTGTTTCTCATGGCTTTAACCTGACCGAAGCGACCACCAGCGTTTCTGCGCCGGTACAGGTCAGCTCTGGCTTACAGATCATCGTTGGCACTGCACCTGTCAACCAGCTGGCAAACCCGGCGGCGGCAGCAAACACCCCGCTGTATGTCAGTACCTATAAAGAGGCTGTAGCAGCATTGGGCTGGTCCAATGACTTTGCAAAGTATACCCTTTGCGAAGCGGTGAGTGCCAACTTCCAGGTTGTGGGCGTCGCTCCTATTGTCGTGGTCAATGTTCTTGATCCGGCGAATAAGAAGCACATCACCGCTCTGGACGAAACCTCTGTGCAGGTCAATGATGGCGTTGCCGAAATCGACAAGGTGGGCATCCTGCTGGAAAAGCTGGTGGTAAAGAACGGCCCCACCGCACTGGCGGCAGATGTGGACTACATCGCCAGTTTCGATGATGATGGCACGGTGAGCCTTGCGCTTATCACCGGCGGCGCAGGTGACGGCGCAACCACGCTGACCGTTTCTGGCTCCATCCTGGATGCGTCCAAAGTTACCGCCGATGACATTGTTGGCGGTGTGAATATCGCCACTGGCGCGGAAACTGGCCTTGAGGTGATTCGTCAGGTTTACCCTAAGCTGAGCAAGGCACCCGCTATCCTGCTGGCTCCGCGCTTTTCCGAAAATGCACAGGTTTGTGCTGCGTTACAGGCCAAGTGCCGCAAGATCAATGGCCTGTTCGATGCCGTGTGCTTCATCGACCTGGATTGCGGTACCAGCGGCGCACAGAAATACACAGATGCCGCAGAGCAAAAAGCAAAACAGACAGCAACCTCCCGCGAAGCATACCCCCTGTGGTTGTACACAAAGGTTGGCGAAACTGTGTACAGCGGAAGCTCTATGGCGGCAGCGGCGACCGTGTACAACGACAGTCAGAACGGCGACCGTCCCGTCGCAAGCCCTTCCAACGTCACCGTCCCCATCTCTGCCGCCTGTCTGAAAGATGGCACGGAAGTGCTGATGGACCAGGAACAGGGCACTTTCCTGAACGACCAGGGCATCGCAACCTTCATCCGCTCCGGCACCGACTTTGTGATTTGGGGCAATGAAACTGCTGCCTATCCGAAAAACACCGACCCGAAGGATGCGTTCCTGTGCATCCGCCGCTTCTTCAACTACGCATGGACCAGCTTTGTTCTGGATAACATGAGCAAGCTGGACAAGCCCATGAATCCCAAGCGGCTGCAGTCCATCATTGACAGCGAGAACATGAAGGGCAGCAAGTATGTCTCGGAGGAAGCCTGCGCCAGCTACCGCATAGTGGCCGACACCGAGAAGAACACCGCCGCTGAACTGGTGGCGGGTCACTACCACTTCTACCTCTACTGCACCCCGTTCCCGCCCTTGAAGCAGATGAACGTCACGATGGAGTATGAGGCATCCTCGCTGGTTACTGCCCTGAATCTGTGATAGGAGGATATGAGCAATGAGCCTGACTATTTCGAGCAATCTTGTTCCCCAGGTTGTCAATAATTACAATGCCTATACCGGGGATGACAAGATGATCGGTCTGGCAGATGAAGTTACGCTGCCCAAGATCAAAAACAAAACCACCACCGTGAACGGCATGGGTATCGGCGGCGATGTTGACAGCCCTGTGCCGGGTCAGTTTGAGAGCATGGAAGCCACCCTGACTTGGAACACGCTGTACAGCTATGCCACCAAGATGCTGCATCCCGGCCGCTCTGTGCAGATTACCCTTCGTGCTGCTATGCAGAACGAGGACAAAGACGGCGGCTATACTTACAAGGGCCTGCGCATTGTGCTGGGCGGCAAGCCGAAAGAGCTTGACCCCGGCAAGCTGAAGCGGGCATCCACCATGGACAGTTCCACTACGCTGGAAGTGACCCGCTATCTCGTCGAGATCGACGGCGTGACCGTTATCGACATCGACAAGTACGCTGGCCGCTACTTCGTTGATGGTGAGGACATCCTCGCCGAAGTAAACGCGCTGATCTGATAAGTTGGAAATTCAGCCGCTCCACTGTGGGGCGGCTGATTCTTTTTAGAGAAAGGAACATCAAGATGGGCAATATCGTTAAGTTCGCAAAACCGTACAGCTTCGAGGGCACCGAGTACACCGAGGTTGACCTCTCCGGCATGGATAAGCTGACGATCCAGGATATGATCGACATCCAGAAGAACCTCGCCAACGAGCTTGCTTCTCTGGCTGCACTGGAAGCAACCACGTCCTTTGCACAGGAGATGGCGACCAAGGCCAGCGGCAAGCCCGTTGAGTTCTTCAAGCTCATGCCACGCGCCAAGATCAAGCAGGTGCAGACGGCGATCCTGCTGAGCCTGAACGCCAAGACCAAGAGCGACCCCGCCAAGCATATCGTCAAGTTCGACGCGCCCTACACCTACAACGGTGAGGAAAAAGCCGACATCAAAGGCAAAACCTTTGAGAGCGTCGATCTGTCCGGCGTAGGTGAACTGAACACCATGAGTGAATCCATGGCGGAGAATCGCCTGGCGGGTTATGGCTTTACCCCGGTGAACACCGGGCACAACTATGCCTATGTGTGCATCATCGCCAGCATGGGCACCGGCTACCCGGTGGACTATTTCACGGGTCTGCCCCTGTGCGAGGCAGCAAAACTGCGTGATGCCGTGGATGCGGATTTTTTCGAGTAAAGGGTGGAGCCAAGGCTCTGCGCCGGGCGGCAATTCAGCTGTCTATTGCCACGCACTCTAACATGACCGACTATCTTTCCATGCCGCGGAAAGAATTGATCCAGCTGTGTGAGGAGGTGTCCGAGGTATGGCAGGAAATGGCGCGTTAGACCTCAGCATCCGCATTATGGGCAAGGTCGATCCTTCTCTGGCGAAAAGCATAAGCCAGGTGAAGGGGCTGACTGGTTCCCTGACGGGCGGGCTACGGACAACCAACTCTCTTGCGAGTACGGTCGCCAACACGATAGGCGTCATCGGCAAGGCTGGGCTTGGGCTGGCCGCTACGCTGACAGGCGGTGTGCTTGTAGGCATGAAGCAGGTGACGAACGAAGCATCCAAGCTGGAAGCGCAGATGGCACCGGTCGTGCGCTATGTGAACGGCCTGGCAGATGCCAGCGGTAAGGTGTCCGATGCGATAGCCGATAACGGGAAGACGTTCAAGCAGAACTACTCCGATATGGAGAACTACATCCAGCGGCTTAGTATGGACATCCCCCGCACCACAGAGCAGCTTACGACTATGAGTGCTGCACTGGGTCAGTCCGGCAAGGACGTGACTGAGCAAACCAAGACTGGCATCCTCCGTGATACCGCTGTGGCAGCCACGGCAATGGATTTGGACGACCAGACCGCCGGTGACTACATGGCGAAGTGGGAAGCGTCTTTCACAAAGAGAGATGCTGACGGAAACAAGGTCAATTACTCCCACGACGACGTTATGCGGCTGATGAATCAGATTAACTATTTGGGTGCCAATAACGCAACCACGGCGGCGGAAATTGCATCCAGTGTGAACAAATCAGCTTCCATCGGTCAGCTTGCCGGTGTTGACCCCTCGACCACTGCGGCCATTGCAACGGCGATGCAGGCTACTGGCGTTGATACGGAACGTACCGGCACTACGATTTCCAGAATCTATACCAACATTTCCAAGGGCAGCAGTGCAACGAAAGCTCAAAAGGAGATGTGGGAAGAACTGGGATTTACGGCAGAGGGCGTTGCAAAGTCAATGCAGAAGGATGGCACGGGAACTTTGATGAAGGTTTTCGGTGCTGTCAACCAGCTGCCGGATGAACGGAAAATCGCTGCGCTGAACACGTTGTTCAACCAATGGGCAGTTGAAGGATCGGCAAAGGTAACGAACAACCTTGATCTGCTGATGAAGACCCTATCGGAAGTCAGCGATGAGGCTGCTTATGCGAACAGCATGGAGCGGGAGTTTGCCATCAACACGGGAACGGAAGAAAGCCTGCGCACCATGCGGGATAACGCCAAGACTGTGCTGATGCAAGACCTTGGGGAGCAGCTCTTACCAGCACAAAAGGAACTGACCCGCTTACAGCTGGACATCTACAAGGGAATCGACGAGAGTTTGCCCGACCTGTCCAACCTGGCAAACTCCATCCTGCCCCTGCTGCGCACAGCAGTTGAGGGCATCGGCGATGCGGCGAAGGCTGCTCTGCCGTGGATTCAGAAGGGCGTGGACTACCTTGCGAACAACGGCCCGCAGGCGGCGGGTGCCATTGCTGCAATTATTGCAGCGTTTGGGGCTATGAGTATGGCTCCTGCTGCATATAGCGCAGGAAGCACCGCACTGAGCGTGGTGAAGAACCTGACGATCGGCGGCAAGGCCAGCGGCGCACCCGGCGGACGATTCGGCGGGATCACCGTCGGCAACCTGATGGGGCTGCTCAGTCCGACCAGCCTTTTCCAGAACACAGTTTCCGGCGGCAGCGGGCTATGGAGTAATCGCGGCAATATCCTGAAATCGGCAAAGATGGGCGCATGGATGGCGAACAGTTCCGGGCAAGGTGGCATTGCAGGGCGGCTGAGTTCTTTGGCAGGCGGCGTGATCGGTGCTTTGAACTCGGATGCGTTGACGAGCGGGAAGAAGAAGCCGATGCAGGCCGTTGCTGGGAAAATCTTCGGGGCGGCTGGCTACATCAACAACGTGGCGAACATTCCGACCAATGCGGTGAACGCCATGATCGCAGCGGCGAACCCGGCGGGCACGGCGACGGCAACTATCGGAAATGTCCTTGGTGCTGGCGCAAAGGCTGTCTTTGGCAAAGGCGGCCTGAACCTGACAGGCGGCATTGGTGCTGTGGCTGGAAAGCTGGGCGGCGGATTTATGTCGCTGCTTGGAACCTTCGGCCCGGCGATTACGAGCCTTGGAACCATGGTGGCGGTGGTCTCTCTGCTGGGCGACCATTTTGAAGACGTGCGGAACATCGTCGGTCAGATATTCGGCGAGGGTGGGCTTGCTGTCTTCGATCAGTTCACCGGGAAAATCTCTGGCATCGGCGACACGATCAAGCAGGTCTTCGGCCAGCTCACCACCCCGGAAGGGCTGCAGAGCATCCAGCAGAAATTGTCTGGCTTCAACATCGGCGGTCTGAATCTCGGTGATGTGTTCGGTGCGGCGATGCCAGCCATCCAGACGGTTATGCCGCTGATCCAGTCCTTTGCTGGTGTGTTCGGCCAGATTGTAGACCTTGGCGTGAACCACATCAAGCCGTTGCTGGTAGAGATTTTCGGCTTTGTCGTGAATCAGGGCATCCCGGCGGTTATGCCGCTGCTCTCCACGGTCGTCAGCTTGGTGGGCACCATTTTGGTGAACGCCATCAAGACGGTGGTGGATGTAATCGGCAAGCTTCTGCCAGTGGTGGAGCCTGTGGTGCTGGGAATCATCGGGCTGGTGAAGGGCATAGTCGGCGTTGTGGTGAATGTGGTGAACGCCATCATTCGCACGTTGAACAAGATCAATTTCACGGTTCCAGACTGGGTGCCGGCACTTGGCGGAAAACAATTCGGCTTCAATCTGACCGAAGTGACCCTGCCGAAGTTTGCCAACGGCGGCTTTACCAATGGGCCGTCTCTGGCTGGCGAGGCTGGCACCGAAGCAATCATCAGCTTCCGCCGCTCTCAGCGTGAGCAGAACGTGGACACCTGGTTACAGGCCGGCAAGATGCTGGGCGTTCCTCTGGCATCGGCTATGATCCAAGGCTCTGACTTCGGTGTAGCGTTCCGGCGCACGACGGAAATTGCCAACTATGCGGCAGATGCGCTGGAAGGTGCGGCAGCATCGGGCAACGCAACGGCGCAGAAGGTGCTGGATAATTCCAGAGTGCAGCAGGCATTGAGCTTTGCTCGAAGGGCAGATGTGGCGCAGGCGCAGCTTGAGCGGCTGTCTGATTTGGACGGTTACGATTTGAGCAACCTCACCTTCTTCCCGACGGCGGGCGATGCGGCCTTGACGCGGCAGAACCTTGCCATGCTGGAAAACCTGCGGGATCACCAGCAGGAGGTGGAAGTGCCATCCATCACGAGCGACAATGGCACAAACTCCGGCTCCGGGCAGCCCGGCGGAACGGGAGGCTATCAGCGAAGCTATACCAGTTCCAGCGGCAACACCTACGTTTACGCTCCGAACTTCATCATCTACGGAAGCATGGACCCGGAAGACCTGCGTTCTCTCATGGATGACGGGTACGAGCGGTTCTGTGAGTATGTGGAGAGGTACGAGCGGGAAAGGAAGCGTATGGATTATGGCACTTGAGTACACAACGAAGTCCGGCGACACCTGGGATCAGATCGCCTACACCGTGTACGGCAGCGAGTTGAAAGCTGACTGGCTGATGCAGTCCAATCCTGAGTATATCGAGTTTACCCGGTTCGATTCCGGGCTGGTACTGTCAACACCGGCTCTCCCGGCTGAAAAGAGCGGCACCCTGCCGCCGTGGAAAGCGGGGGCGTGAGCATGGTGTTGGCAGTAGCGAGACCCAAAGGCCGTCAGGCAACGATCCTGCTGAAATATGAGAACAAAGACGTTTCGGCAGAGATCGCACCTGACATTGAAAGTTTTCGGTATACGGATGCCGCAGCATCGCAGAGCGACAGCGTGAGCATCACGGTGAACGCCAGATCCAGCAAGTGGAAGAATGACTGGATGCCGGAAAAGGGCGTGAAACTCTACCCGACCATCGTAGTCAAGGACTGGAACATTGGAGGGGTGAGCAGCGGCTACCGGGATTACAGTGCCGAATGCGGCGCATTTGTGCTGGACGACATGAGTTTTTCCAGCACCCCGGACACCCTGACAATGGGCGGCGTAGCAAAGCCAAACGATACCAGTTTCAGCGAACGGAACCGCACCTTCACTTGGAAAAAGACCAGCGTGAAGAAAATTGCGGAAACGATTGCCGGGCGGTATGGATTGGACTTCGAGTTCGACGGTGACGATCACGACATTGACGCAAAGGAACAGGATGCCACCGACAGTTCATTCCTGCAGGACCTCTGCGACACCTACGCCCTGGTTATCAAGGTCTACGCTGCAAAGCTGTGGGTCTATGACCGGGAGAAGTACAAAGCGAAGGATGCGGTCTGGACGGTATACGAGGCGGCTCCGCCCGGGAATCCGACCGCGCTGTGCGTGGAGCGGGGCAGCTTCAAGTGGAGTACCAAGTTGACGGGAACCTACACAGGCGGCGTGTACACCTATACCAACAAGACCAAGAAAATCAACATCAACGTCAAGGTGGGCACCGAGGAACGGCAACTAAAACTTTCCGGCAAGGTGAGCGGTGAGGCAGATGCCAAAGCCCGGCTGATCGCCAAACTCAAAAACGCCAACCATGGCGCAACGACCATCAGCTTCACGATTCCGGGCTACCCGGTGGGAGCATCGGCGCAGTGCATCAACGTGGTGGGCTTCGGGAAAATGGCCGGGAAATACTTCATTGACGAGATGGAACATAGCTATTCGCCATCCGGCGGATATAAAACCCAGGTCAAGGCCAGCAAGGTGGAACAGGAGGAATTTGCATGAGCGAAGTTAGAGTGGGCTATGTGAGTTCCATCGACTACGAGAACGGCCTTTGCGAGATTCACTACCCGGATCGTGACGATACCGTGACCGAGATGGTGCCGTTTCTCTCCAACCGGGAGTATCGAACGCCGGAAGTGGAAGATATGGTGCTTGCGCTGCACCCAGGGGATAGCCCGGAAGATGCGGTGGTGATAGGCACGATCTGGAACGAGAAAATCAAACCGGCGGAGGGCAAGAAGGGCATCTACCGCAAGGAGTTCTCCAACAAGGATGGACAAGCATACCGAAAGTTTGATGCAAACGCAAAAGAACTGACGGACCATGTGGACGGGAAGCATATTCTCGAAGCAAAGAGCCTGGAAATCAAGGTGGGCGGCGCAACCGTTACGATCAGCGAAAGCGGAGCCGTGACGGTAAACTCCCCGGCGGGAATCACCATCAAGGCTGCTGGAACGCTGGAACTGTCCGCCAGCACGATTACGGCCAGTGCCGGAACGGTGAACATCACCGGCGGCGGTGGCGACGTGGTAGTGTCTGGCAAGTCCTTGGTGAACCACACGCACAAGGATAGTCTCTCCGGCGACACTACTCCGCCCGTGTAAGGAGGTGCGGAAATGTATGTTGGCATTTTCGGAGATGTGATTTTCTCCGTGGGGCACCTGCGGACGCTGACCCTCTCCAACTTCAAGGGCAGCACCGGCGCAGAGTGGGTTGAGCATAAGGTCATCAACGGCAAGGCGAAGCCGGAGTACGTCGGCCCGAAACTCAAGGAGTACACCTGCGATATTCTGCTGGATGCCGCCCATGGCGTGAATCCGCGCAAGATGCTGAAACGCTTGACGCAGATGGCGGAAGACGGTGAGGTTCACTACTTCATCATCGGCTTTGCCCCGCTGTCAGAAAACCGATTCAGGATCACCGATGTAAGTGAAAGCTGGGATGCCGTGATAAAACACGGCCTGCTGGTACAGTGCAAGGTGAGCCTGACAATAAAGGAGTATGTATGATCGACATCAGCAACACGATGCTTGCCCTGTCCGAAGACAGCGCAACGCAGGAGGAAATACAGGATGTTGCGCGGTGCCTGCGCACACTGTACTCCACCCCTCTTGGAAGCCAGGAGGGTGACCGCAGCCTTGGTATCGACCAGGGCGTTTTTCTTGATAAGCCCATCGAAGTGGCAAAGGCTCTGTATGTCCGGGAAGTGACCGAGAAGACAGCAGAGTTTGAGCCGCGGGCACGGGTGGTGCGGGTTGACTGGCTGGAAAGCGACGTCGTCCGCGGCGAAGTGATCCCGAAGGTGGTGTACGAACTTGTCTAAGATCAAGGCTTTTGAAAATCTCCCCGACATTGAAGTTGAAGGTGCTGAAACGCTGGAAGAAGCCATTGAAGACTGCAAGGCTCTGTATGCGAAGTTCGATAAGGAGCTTGACGGAACAGAAAGCACCCCGTTGGCACGGTGCAATGAGGCGAGGCTTGTCCTGCTCACGCTGGCGCACCGATCCCATCACACAATCGAGTATGCCGCGAACGCTCTGAAAGCGGAACTTCTGCCCACAAGCACCGGGGCAAACCTGGACAACCTCGTTCCTTTCGTGGGAACGGAACGCCTGCAGGCTGGATATGCCACCACGGTGTTGCGGTTCACGCTGGCCGCTGCCCGGACGAGTGCAACAATCATCCCGGAAGGAACGCAGACCAGGACGGCAGACAAACGGTATTTCATCACGAGCGAGTATGCGGAGATTCCGGCTGGCGAGTTGACCGTGGACGTTCCGGCGGTGGCGGTAGATGCCGGCGCAGACAGCACGGGAATTGCCATTGGCGAGATCAACGTGCTGGTTGACCCGATCCCGTATGTGACGTCGGTGGAGAATACCTCCGTAACAAGCGGCGGCGTGGAGAAAGAAGACGACGATTCCCTGACGGAACGCGCCTACATCGCACCGTCTAACGTGTCCGTAGCTGGCCCGGTTGATCTGTATGAATACTTCGCCCGAAGCTGGCGCAGCGACGTCACCGCCGCAAAGCCCATCTGCGAGGACGGGTACACGGTTTACATCTACTTCCTGCTGAAAGATGGTCGGCTCCCGACGGATGAAGAATGCCGGGAACTGGAACGCTACTTTGCAGACATAAAGAAGCCGATGGGTGATCTTGTGGTCGGCGTTCCCCCGGAGGAAGTGCCGTACAGCATCAACCTGACCTATTACATCGCATCCAGCAATGTCAAAAATGCAGGACTGATCCAGGAGAACGTAGAGAAAGCCGTGGAGGAATACAAGACCTGGCAAAGAAAAATCGGCTTGGACATCGACCCGGCGGAACTCATCATGCGGGTGCGGGAGGCCGGGGCGAAACGCCCGCGGCTGACTGCCCCGGTTGATACAGTGGTGTCCAAAATCCAGGTGTCGAAGGTGACGGAGTGCAAGATCACCTACGGAGGTATCGAAGATGATTAAGATCGGTGATACCGGCCTTTTGGAAGGTCTGCCGCCCGGCATTGCAGAGCAGCACTGGGTTAAGGTCATTGACGCAGTATATCGGGAGCGGCTGAAAAAAGAACTGAAAGTCATCGAGCGCATCCACGTCTACACCGCAATAGATTCTTTGCCGGAAGACCTGCTGGATGCTCTGGCGGTTCAGTTCAAGGTGGACTGGTATCGGGATGATTACCCGGTGGAAACAAAACGCCGGGTCATCAAGACGGCCATGGAGGTGCGGCGGTACTGCGGCACTGAATGGGCGGTGAAGCAGGCAATCTCAGCAATCTATCCCAACTCGGAGATCGTGGAGTGGTACGACTACGGCGGAACGCCGGGGCACTGGCGGCTCCGTGTCAACATCACGGAGAACGCCGACATCTCCTACTACACCATCAAGAGAATGGAAGACCTGCTGGGATATGCCCGCCGCTGTACGGCGCACCTGGAAGGAATCAGCTACCTGATCTTCAACGATACGACCACAGCCTACGTCGGAGCTGGCTACCACGGCACAACCCAGCGTGTGGCCGTGCCCATCGCTGGCACTCTGCGCCCCCGTGAATTGCTGTCCACGACCTACGCAAAGGCGGGAGTGTGGGGCACCCGGCAGCAGGAATCAGCGAAGATCGTCGGCACTCTGCGACCGAAGGACCACAAGGCTGTCACATACGCCCCGGTGGGCTGCGCCGCTGTACGGATGCAGATGACGGCCCACATCAAAGGAAATATTCGCCCGGCGGATCACAAGGCAACAACCTTGGCTCCGGCAGGCATTGCTGCATACAGGCAGCAAATTGAAGTCAGAATCGGAGGCATGAACACATGAGTTGGAACAAATCTGTCTTTACCAATGCCGGCACGGATATGATGAGCGAAGTCCTGTCCGGCGCAACGATGACAATCACCAAGGCCGTGGGCGGCTCCGGCACCACGGAGGAAGCTTCGCTGGCAGCCCTCACCGATGTGCAGGAGGAAAAGCAGACCCTTAAAATCCTCGGCATTGAAGATGCAAGCGACAGCACCGGCAACGATGCTGGCAAGCGCATCAAAATCCAGATCACCAATGGTGATGTGGAAGCGGGCTATATCCTGCATCAGGTCGGCGTATACGCAAAGTTGGCTGACGGCGATGAAACGCTGCTCTTTATCATGCAGGATGACCGCGGCGTAGAGATCCCGTCGCACACCGAAAACAGTGACTTCGTGATCGAGTTGTTTGGTGTCATGGCAATTTCCAATGTCGCCAACATCAAGGTCACTGTGGACCCGAGTGCGGTTGCGTCCGTGAAAATGGTGAATGAGCAGGTCGCACAGGTCAATACCAAAATCGACAAAACCAAAGAGGATTTGCAAAAGGAAGCGCAGCAGACCTATTTGCCCCTGACTGGCGGTACTCTGACTGGCCCCATCATCATGCCCGGCGGTGGCTCTGCTCTCAGCATCGAGGACAACGCTGCCACACACAACATGGCCTACCGTGGCAAGGCACTGGGCACCAGCGTCACGAGCGAACAGTGGGCAGCCATCAAAGCAGGCACTTTCAAAGACCTGTACCTTGGTGACTACTGGACAATCGGCGGCGTGGACTACATGATCGCAGCTTTCAACTACTGGCTGAACTGCGGCGATACTGCCTGCACTGCAAATCATCTGCTTGTCGTACCGAGAAACAATATGTACACCGGACAGATGAACAGCACCAACATTACAACCGGCGGCTACGTCGGCAGCGAGATGTATAAGACAGGGCTGGCACAGGCAAAGACCGCGTTCAACAATGCGTTTGGTTCTGCGCATATTCTGAACCACCGGGAATACCTGACAAACGCTATTGCCAACGGCGCGCCTACCGGCACTGATTGGTATGATTCGACGGTGGAGCTGATGAACGAAAATATGGTCTACGGTGGCCGCCAGTTCAGCCCCATGCCGAATGGCGCAACTGACCCGTGGAACACCTGCCGCAACTACACTATCGACAAGTCGCAGTTGCCTTTGTTCCATCTCGCTCCGTGGTTGATCTGCAACCGTTCCTGGTATTGGCTGCGAGACGTCGTCTCGGCAGCCTATTTCGCCGACGTGGACAGCAACGGCTACTGTGACTGCACCAATGCCGGCTACCCGAATGGCGTCCGCCCCGTCGCCGGTCTGATCGGCTGATCGAGAATCCTGCGGGCTTGTACCGCAGATTCGAGAACAGCGGATAGGAAGTGAAAAGATGGCGATACCGAAACATGAACGTGCCCCGTCCAGACTTGATGCACAACACATGGCTATAAAAATCAGCCGTGAGATCACGACCGAGCTTGCGAGGACGTTCGGATACAGCAAGACGAAGTTTGAAAAACACGTCGAAACTATGACAAAGTATCTGCCGCCTGGCCCCGAAAGGGAGCAGGCGGCAGCGCAGATTCGAGAGCAGGAGCAGGATTTCAACCTGTGGTTGATCGAGCAGGAACGCCGGAGAATGCACGAGCTTTCACGGGATATTCCGCTTCACCTCAGAGCAGCAAATTCCATCTGGCCGGGTTGTCGGGCTGAACTTGACGCACGACGGCTTGAACTGGATTACGCAATCGCTGCGTGTTGGAAATTGCAGGATGAACTACAGTATGTCGCTGAATCCATCCCGGCAGATTTCAATAAATATACCGGGATCGTGTTGGAAATCGACAAGCTGGTGGCCTATATCAAGAATCTGCGAAAGTCTGATAAAAAGCGTTTTGAAGCAGCACTCAAAAAGGCTGAGGAAAACGCTGCGCTTGAAAAAGCACGGCTGTGGCTGGAAGCTACTGAAAAGGCAAAAGCCGAAAAGAAAAAAGCTGTGGCCGAAAAGAACGTAACAAAACAATAAAAATGATATTGGGGTAGTCTTTGTACGTCGTCTCGGCAGCCAATTTCGCCAACGTGAACAGCAACGGCAACTGTGACTGCAACAATGCCAGCAACACGAATGGCGTCCGCCCCGTCGCCGGTCTTTGATTTCGCAACCTTCAATGGAATAAGTCCGGGAAGGCCCTGCGAAAGGAAAGGCTATCCCTTCGCAGCGTAAGCTACGATAAAGCCCCGAAAGGGCATCAACAGCGATGGCCCCAGTTACGACCGATGAGCCTATCACGCTGTTTTATTTTTTATGACAAAATTTGAAGACGCAAACTTTTTGTACGATGCAGGAACAAAAGCAATCAGGCCGTCCGCATACAAATACGGGGTGCAACTCTTTGAAATGAACCATCTCTTGGAAACGGCAAAGCTCCAACGGGCTTTTATCGAAGGAGCCTATAAACCGCAACCGGGCGTGAAGTTTGAAATCAAAGAGCGAGGGCATGAACGCTTTATCACCAGCACCGAAACGGCGGACAAGGCGGTGTCGCATTTGATCTGTGACGAGTATCTAACGCCGCTGCTGGCAAAGTACCTGCAATACGATAACTCGGCCTCGCAAAAGGGCAAAGGCGTTGCATTTCATCGTAAACGCTTCAAGGTTCACCTGCGACAGTACTATGAACGGGAGGGTACAAATGAGGGATATATCCTGTTCTCTGATTTTTCCGGCTACTATGCAAACATCCTGCATGATGTTGCACTGGCCCAACTGGAAAAGTATCTGGCACGGGAAATCACAGACCCGGCAGAGCTTGAGCAGGTCATGGGCATCCTGCGGGAAACATTCAAAACATACGAGTTGGATGTGTCCAGATTCTCCGATGAAGAAATTCAGAGGATGTACCGGGAGAAGATCAATTCAACGATCAACTTTGGCGTTCCTGCATCCTCCCTGACCGGGGAAAAGATGCTGCGAAAAGGCGTGGACATCGGCAACCAAATCTCGCAAAACGTGGGAATTTTCTTACCGATACCCATAGACAACTACATCAAAATTGTGCGCGGTGTCAAGGGAAACGCCCGATACTCAGACGACTTCTACATCATTGCAAAGACAAAGGAAGGACTCCATGGGATTATGGATGGAGTACGCTGGGAAGCAGCGCAGCTGGGCCTTATCATCAACGAGAGAAAGCCCCACATCTGCAAGCTGGGCGGTCAGTACCGCCACCTGCAAATGCTGTATTCCTTGCACCCTGACGGCAAGATCACCTGCAAGATCAGCCCAAAGGCCATTACCCGCGAACGCAGAAAGCTAAAAGCCTACAAGCGGCTGATGGACGATGGTCGGATGGAGTATTCGGAAATTGAAAACAACTTCAAGTCCTGGCTTTGCGTACACTACAAATTTATGACACGGCAGCAAATCCAGAACATGAGCAGGCTTTTCAAAGACCTGTTCGGAAAGGACATCACATGGAAAAAGAAAAAAGGACATGGACGGTTGCGCTGGCTGATGGGTCAAAACTCGAAAACCTGACCTTGAACGATGGTGCAAATACATTCCACTCTCCCACGGAGATCACGGAAGACACGTTCGACGGGAAGATGTCGGAAGTTCACATTGCCGCCAGCGACGGCGATATGACCGAGTGCGCCTACCCGGACACCCTGCACGATGCAGAGCTTGTGCAGATCATGCAGCCCACTGATACCCCGGACGGCCAGTGGGCTTTTATTCTGCGCGAGATTCCTGCAGATGAGTTGCTGCGGGCAAAGATTCAGGCGCAGATTGATTATCTGGCTATGAGCAGCGATGTTGATTTGGAGGATATGTGATATGGATGAACACAGCAAAAAATACCCTGACGTGAGGTTCTATTACGACCACCGCATTTGGAGCAAGGCTACCGTGGCAAAGTCCGTCAAAAAAGGCTGGATCTCTGCTGACGAGTACGAGGAGATCGTGGGTGAGCCGTATGCAGCATAAAAGCTGGCCTACCCTCTGTGAAAGCCTGCTGGACAGGCTGGAAACGCTGGGAGCGGACACCGCCACCGAGCGGGCCGAGTTTGGCGTGCTGATGGTGGATTGCTGCATGAAGGACTGTGGCGCAGACCTGCGCCCGAAAGGAGATGTTGAAGATGGCAATTAAAGCCTATTCCTATGCAAAGGATGGGAGCAAAACCCTGAGCAAGAACTTCCACGTCCGGGAGTTCAAGTGCAAGGACGGGAGTGACCCGATCTTTATTGACGATGAGCTTGTGACCCTGCTGCAGAAAATCCGGGATCACTTCGGCAAGGCGGTGAACATCAACAGTGCTTTCCGCACCGCAAGCCACAACGCCAGGCAGAAGAAGTCGTCCAAGTACAGCCAGCACCTCTATGGAAAGGCTGCGGACATCTGGATCGCTGGGGTGTCGGTGGATACACTGGCGGTCTACGTCGAAACCCTGCTGCCCGGCAAGGGCGGTATTGGCCGGTACTACACGGACGGTTTCGTTCACGTTGACGTGCGGGAGGTAAAAAGCAGATGGGTGATGCAGTAAGGAGCGGGATTTGCACCATGGTTGGAGTAATCGGCAGTCTGATCGCAAGTCAGTTCGGCGGATGGGATGCAGCACTTTCCACGCTGGTTCTTTTCATGGCCGTGGATTATGTCACGGGGCTGGTAGTCGCGGGCGTGTTTCATGCCAGCCCCAAGAGCAAAAACGGCGCATTGGAATCCAAGGCGGGATGGAAAGGGCTGTGCCGTAAAGGTGTGACCCTGCTGATCGTGTTGGTGGCTTGCCACCTCGACACAGTGATGGGGTCGAATTTTATCAGGGATGCAGTTGTCATTGCCTTTATCGCAAACGAAACCCTGTCGATCATTGAAAACGCCGGGCTTATGGGTGTTCCCATCCCTAAGGCATTGACCGGGGCTATTGAAATTTTGAAGCAGAAGTCCGAACAGGACAGTAAGGAGAACTGAATTATGAACGCTCATATCTACACCGAGAAGACCATTTCCGCCGGCACTGTTACCCGCACCATCTGCCTCACGGTGGCACTGGCAAACCAGCTGCTCTCTGCGATGGGAAAGCCCATCCTGCCTATTGAGAACAGCACCATTGAACAGCTGGTGTCTGCTGGCTTTACCATCGCCGCGGCGATCCCCGGTTTTTGGTTCAATAACAGCTTCACCAAAGCGGCACTGAAAGCCGACGAGGATTTGAAGCGGTACAAGAACCAGCTGTAATAAGACCCCTGCTCTGCTTTTTCCGAAGCCCTGCGTTCCACGCGGGGTATTGATGTAGGAAAGGCGGGGCAATCTGCCCCCGCTGGCAGCCTGTTTTGGGCTACTGGCGGGGGCTTTTTTCTTTGCTTGGAAGTTTTGCACAAAGGAACTGTGAAAAATGTGGAAAGTCTGCATATTGACAACAGCACATCGTATCTTTTACGCTTGAAATGCAAAGAAACGCCAGAATTGAAAGGAGGAACAGGGCGTGAGAGTGTTCAAACACCTAAACTTTACGGACCGTCTTCGCATTGAGAAGTGGAAAAAGGAAGGAATGAGGACACGAGAGATAGCGGAAAAGTTGCGTGTTGATCCTTCGACGGTATACCGGGAACTAAAACGGGGAAGCTATGACAGGCTGGACGGCAAAACATGGGAGATGATCCCGACGTACAGCCCAGATATAGCGGAACAGAGGTATCAAGCAAACCTCCGAGAAAAAGGACCGGACCTTAAAATCGGAAAGGACCATGAGTTGGCAGCTTATATCGAACAGACTATTATAGAGAAAGACTGCTCCCCGGCAGCAGTGTATGGCTATGCAATGGAAGAAGGACGGACATTCAAGACCCACATCTCCGTTCCTACCATTTACAGCTACATCAAGAAAGGTGTGTTTCTGAACCTGACACAGGTGGCTTTGCCCAGGCATGGCGTACATAAGAACGAATATAAAAAGGTGAAGAAGAAGGAACCTGCCCGTGCGCCGGCAGGAGAAAGCATTGATAAACGCCCGGAAGAAATCCAGAGCCGGGAAGAATTTGGACACTGGGAAATGGACACGGTATACTCCGGCAAAAAGAAAAGCACCGCGGCATTGCTGGTGCTGACCGAGCGCAAGACCAGGAATGAGAAGATCATCCTCGTTCCGAACCGCCGTGCGGAAACGACCGTGCGGGCACTGGATGCCATAGAACGGAAGCTTGGCGCAGAGAAGTTCGGCACTATATATAAGAGCATCACTGTGGACAACGGAACCGAGTTCGCAATGGCGGACGAGATCGAGCGTTCCTGCCTGATCGACGGCCAGCGGACGAAGGTGTACTACTGCCACCCGTATTCCTCCTGGGAGCGGGGCAGCAATGAGAATGTGAATGGCATGATTCGCAGACGTCATCCCAAAGGAACGAACTTTGCCAATGTGACCCAGGAAGAAATCGCGGCTACGGAGAACTGGATCAACAACTACCCCCGGAAGATTCACGGGTATAAGAGTGCGGCGACCATGTTCCGCCAATGCCTGCGGGAACTGGGGCTGACCGCGTAACGAAAAGTAAAGCAACCATTATATAAGAGAGCGAGCGCATAGCTGGAAAGGAAGGGCGAGAAGAAAAGAGTATTGGTAAAATTGAACAAACAAGAGGGGCTGCAAGAAAGAGGAACTTGACGGCCTGTTTGTGTTGTGCTAAAATGCACAAAAAATCAGGCGAAAATTTGTTGAACTTAGTGATTGATTTATCGAAATGGAAAAAATCTGTCAAAAAGTATTGACAAGGAGGCGGGGGGTGTGGTATTATACTTGAGCGCCAAGCGCTGAGGCAAAAGAATGACTTCCGAAGCCTCAGCAGGAAGCCCTTGAAAAGAACCAATAGACGCTGAAAAGTTCCAGTTTGTTCT
>ERZ1694980.312-NODE-312-length-24104-cov-11.578402_pt1 | contig 24104 bp, 19 predicted proteins | sample MGYA00581606_ERZ1694980 | MGnify/ENA primary metagenome ERZ1694980 (study PRJEB42213, sample SAMN07424368) | human gut metagenome | biome: ENVO:00009003; feature: ENVO:2100002; material: ENVO:00002003 | host: Homo sapiens | place: USA | collected 2014 ...
GGCGAGGGCCTGCGCGCTCTGCTGGCGGGGGGGCTGGGCGGCGGGAGCACGCCCACCCGGCTGGCGGCGCTCTGCGCGGGCGGCTTTGGCATGGCGGCAGTCTGCCTTGCCGTGCAGTGGCCGCTGGGGCTGGGCGAAGAGGTGCGGGCCATCCTGCGGACAGAAAAATCCCGCAGGGAGCGGCAGAAAAGTCCGGAGAATCGGAATTGTTCTGGACACAGGGGGGAGAATTGAGTATAATACAATGGATATTATGGCGGAACAGGCGCATGGGGCTTTGGACCCTGTGGCTGGCAACGCCGGGAAAAACGGGTGCGGACAGATCCCACCCCGATGCAAAAGAGGATTTTTGTGAAGAAAACAAAGAAGCTTGTGCCGCAGGTGCTGCTGCGCCGGATGATCCTGGTGCTGCTGGACGCGGCCATCGTAATATTCAGCTTTTACTTTGCCCTGCTGCTCCGGGCCGACGGCGCGGTGGAGGCCAGCTGGTGGCCCCACAACCGTGCCCTGCTCTACCAGAATCTGCCCTGGATCGTGGCGCTCTACCTGCTCAGCTTTCTGGCGGGCGGGCTGTACCATGTGCTCTGGAAGTATGCCGGGGAGCGTGACCTCATCCGTCTGGGCGGCATGATCGCCGTGCCCACGGGGGTGGTCTATTTCGTGAACCATTTCTGCGTCCACGGCGTGCTGTTCGATTCTGCCAACGCCATGGCCGCTGTCCTCATCTTCCTGCTGGTGGGGGGCAGCCGTCTGGCATGGCGGCTCTTCCTGAACCATCCCATCGGCGAGCGGCTGCGGGGCGTGCCCAACAAGGACCCCAACCGCCCTGTGATGATCGTGGGCGCGGGCGAGGCCGGTGCCTGGGCCATCAATGTCTGCAAATCCAACAGCAGCTACGGCCACCCCGTTGTGGCGGTGGACGATGACCTGGTCAAGCAGGGACAGACCATCCACGGCGTGCCGGTCAAGGGCACGCTGGAGCAGATCCCCCAGCTCTGCACCCAGTACAATATCCACAACATCATCATTGCCATCCCCACCCTGCGGGGCAGCAGGCTGAACCATGTCATCGACCTCTGCGTTTCCACCCACTGCCCGGTGCAGATCTTGAGCGACCCCCAGCTGGTGGGCAGCAACGGCCCCCAGCAGGGTGCGTTCCGTGAGCTGAACACCGCCGATTTCCTCTCCCGTGACGAGGTCACGCTGGACAACGAGAAGATCTCCGGCTACCTCACCGGCAAGACCGTGCTGGTGACGGGCGGCGGCGGCTCCATTGGCAGCGAGCTCTGCCGCCAGGTGATGCGCTTCCGGCCCGGCAAGCTGCTGATCTTTGATATCTACGAGAACTGCGCCTACGAGCTGCTGATGGAGCTGCAGCAGAAGTACGGCCGCGACATCCCTGTGACCGTGCTGATCGGCTCCATCCGGGATAAAAAGCGGCTGGACGAGGTATTTGAGACCTACCACCCCACCGTGGTGTTCCATGCAGCGGCCCACAAGCATGTGCCGCTGATGGAGATCAGCCCCGCTGAAGCCGTGAAGAACAATGTGCTGGGCACCAAGAACCTGCTCACCAGCGCCAGCGAGCACGACGTGGAGCGGTTCGTCCAGCTTTCCACCGACAAGGCGGTCAATCCTACCAGCGTGATGGGCTGCACCAAGCGGATCTGTGAGATGCTCATCCAGACCTTTGCGGGCAACACCGACATGAAGTGCGTGGCGGTCCGCTTTGGCAACGTGCTGGGCAGCCACGGCAGCGTGATCCCGCTGTTCGAGGCTCAGATCAAGAAGGGCGGCCCCGTCACCCTGACCGACCCCAACATCGAGCGCTACTTTATGACCATTCCCGAGGCGGCCCAGCTGGTGCTGCAGGCGGGCGCGCTGGCCGAGGGCGGCAGCATCTATGTGCTGGACATGGGCGAGCCGGTCAAGATCATGGATCTGGCCAAGCAGCTCATCCGCTTTTACGGCTACGAGCCGGGCGTGAATATGGAGATCAAGATCGTGGGCCTGCGCCCGGGCGAGAAGCTCTACGAGGAGCTGATGATGGACGAGGAGCAGGGCAAGATGCGCCGCACCGAGCACAACAAGATCTTTGTGGCATCGCCCCGGGACATCGACCTGGCCGTGTTCTACCAGCAGCTGCAGGATCTTGCCGCTGCCGCCCAGCACAACGACGAGGGCGTGGTGGATCAGCTGGAAAAGATGATCCCCACCTTTACCCCCACCCGGAAAAATCTAAAGGTGTAAACTCCTTCCGTCATCGCTGGCGCGATGCCACCTCCCTCAGGGAGGGAGGCTTTGCCGTGCGGTCAGGCTCCCTCTCCGAGGGAGCTGTCTGCGAAGCAGACTGAGGGAGTAAACTACGTTCGCAACTGCGGCTCCAAAGCCGTATGCGCTATAAAAACGAGAGGGAAGTATATTATGGAAAAGAGACCGTTTCTGACCGAAGAGCAGGCCCAGGAGATCATCCAGGACGTGCCCACCCCGTTCCACGTCTACGACGAAAAGGGCATCCGTGAGAACGCCCGCCGCATCAACAAGGCCTTCAGCTGGAACAAGGGCTTCCGGGAGTATTTTGCCGTCAAGGCGCTGCCCAACCCCATCATCCTGCAGATCCTGAAGGAAGAGGGCTGCGGCGTGGACTGCTCCTCCCTGACCGAGCTGATGCTGAGCGAGGCCTGCGGCTTTACCGGCAGCGATATCATGTTCTCCTCCAACCAGACCCCCGTGGAGGACATGAAGAAGGCATACGAGCTGGGCGCATACATCAACCTGGACGATGCCACCATGGTGGACTTCCTGGACCGTGTGGCCGGGATCCCCGAGAACATCTTCTGCCGCTACAACCCGGGCGGGACCTTCCAGCTGGGCGAGAGCGAGGAAGGCTTCCAGGTCATGGACAAGCCCGGCGATGCCAAGTACGGCATGACCGAGGAGCAGATGATCGACAGCTACAAGAAGCTGATGGCAAAGGGTGCAAAGAACTTCGGCATCCATGCCTTCCTGGCCTCCAACACCATCTCCGATGCCTATTACCCTGAGCTGGCAGGCATCCTGTTCCAGCTGGCAGTCCGTGTGCAGAAGGCCACCGGTGCCCACATCGGCTATATCAACCTGTCCGGCGGCGTGGGCATCCCCTACCGCCCCGACCAGACCGAGAACGATATCATGGCCATCGGTGAGGGCGTGCGCCGGAAGTTTGAGGAGATCCTTGTGCCCGCAGGGATGGGCGATGTGGCCATCTTCACCGAGATGGGCCGCTTTACCACCGGCCCCTACGGTGCGCTGGTGGCAACTGCCATCCACGAAAAGCACATCTACAAGGAGTACATCGGTCTGGATGCCTGCGCTGCCAACCTGATGCGCCCCGCCATGTACGGCGCTTACCACCACATCACCGTGCTGGGCAAGGAGAACGCCCCCTGCGACCACAAGTACGATGTGGTCGGCGGCCTGTGCGAGAACAACGACAAGTTCGCCATTGACCGGATGCTGCCCAAGATCGACATCGGTGACCTGATCTACATCCACGACACCGGTGCGCACGGCTCCGCCATGGGCTACAACTACAACGGCAAGCTCCGCAGCGCCGAGGTCCTGCTCTGCGAGGACGGCTCTCACCGCCTCATCCGCCGCGCCGAGACCCCCCGCGACTACTTTGCAACGCTGGACTTCCTGCCCGCCATGAAGCCCCTGTTCGAGGGCTACGACGACTGAGGCCCCCTGAAAACCTGCGAGGTGTGAGATGTTTTTTGGATTCCAGCTTACCTGCGGCCTGATGATGGTCTTTTACGGCTACTCGGTGATGAAGAATCCCCGTGTGTGGGGAGACCAGGGCCGTCAGGCAGTCAAGGCGGAGAATTTCCCGGAATACTGCCGCCAGAACGGCCTGTTCTTCCTGAAGGCGGGCCTGATCATGGCGCTCATCGGCGCGTTGGACGCACTGGTGAGCCTTTCCGGCGCGCTCTACGTCCTGCTGTATCTGTTCGGGCTGGCGTTCTCGTTCTATCCGCTGGTCAAATGGTGCCGCGAGAACGAGGGCTTCTCCTGGCCCTGGCCCCATGTGGAAAGCGAGAAGAAGCGGATCAAAAAGCTGCGCAGGGAGCAGGAACAGGAGCAGCAGGGCGGCTCCGAGAAAAAATAAGAGAGAACCGGAATGCGGCGCTCTCCCTGAAGAAGGGAGGGCGCTGCTTTTGTCTGCTGAAGTTTCGACCCTTGACAGCCGGAGCCGCAGAACCTATAATGAAACCACGATGACCCCTCTTGAAACACATTTGGAGGTACAAAACCATGATCAACTATCCCAAGAATTATGCTCCTCTGGCGGAAGAGGAAATGGAGTACACCAGCGGCGGCCTGTCCATCAACTGGATGGCACTGGGCTCCACCGTTATGGGCCTGGCCACCAGCATGCTGGCCTACCTGAATGTCTCCAACATTGCCGGTGTGGCGGTCCAGCTGCAGAAGAAGGACCCCGAGAAGTACCCTGAGCCGGAAGGCACCATCAACGGCAACCTCATCATTGATTCCACCCTGACCTACTTCTCCAGCGTGGCAGGCATCGGCATGGGCCTGCTGAACATCGCTGCGGGCGTGGGCACCGTCTACCTGGGCATGAAGTCCGGTTCTTAAAAATTAGCACTGGACATTTGAGCCAAAACGTGGTATAATTCTTCCTGCATTCGCGGGCATCGTACATCGGCTAGTATATCAGCCTTCCAAGCTGAGGAGGTGGGTTCGATTCCCATTGCCCGCTCCATGCAGAAAAGGCGCTGATTCGTTCAGAATCGGCGCTTTTTATTTTGCCTGTAACCCACTTGACAATGGCAGCCTGATCCGCTATACTGAATATAGGATAAAACCACTATTTAATGGAGGCGGCGGCGTGCAGGAATACGAAATCGAATTTTATGACAAAGCCGATGGCTCCGAACCGGCGAAAGAGTTTATTCTGGCTCTGGATGCGAAAATGCGGGCCAAGGTCGTGCGCACGGTGGGGCTTCTCCGGGAGGAAGGGCCTTCACTGCGGGAGCCGTACTCCAAGCATCTGGAGGATGGCATTTTGAGATCCGCACCAAGTTCGGCTCCGACATTACCCGTGTGCTGTACTTTTTTGTGATCGGCAGAAGGATCATCCTTACGAACGGCTTTGTCAAAAAGACGCAGAAGACACCTGCTTCCGAGATCGCACTTGCAAAGCAGTACCGTGCCGATTATCTCAGCCGAAAGGAGTGCTCCAAATGACCAATTTCAATGATTTTCTCAACGAACAGATGAAAGACCCTGAGTTCAAGGCAGAGTGGGATGCCCTTGACCCCGAATTTGCTGTGATCGAGGCGATCCTTGCCGCCCGGAAGGAAAGCGGACTGACCCAGCAACAGCTTTCCGAGCGCACCGGCATTGCCCAGACAGACATCAGCAAGCTGGAGCGTGGCAACGGAAATCCTTCGCTTCGCACCCTGCAGCGGCTGGCTGCCGGGATGGGGATGCGGGTCAAGATCGAATTTGTTCCGGCAAAGTGAACCTCAAAGCAGATGGCCTGCGGGCTGTCTGCTTTTTTGATGGGGAGAGCTTGTTCACTTTACCTGTTTACTTTGAAGCGATTTTATAGTAAAATAAGATGAATAAATCAGGGGCAGGGGAAACTTTGGCCTGATGAGAGAAATGATTTAGGTGGTGTATTGATATGGCATTGAAATATCAGCGGATCCTTCTGAAGATCAGCGGCGAGGCCCTGGGCGGCGAAAAGGGCACCGGCTTTGACGAGCCGACCATGGACGCGATCTGCGGCGGCGTGAAAAAGGCCCACGACCTGGGCGTGCAGATCGGCATCGTGGTGGGCGGCGGCAACTTCTGGCGCGGCCGTTCCAGCGGCAAAATGGAGCGCACCCTGGCCGACAAGATCGGAATGCTGGCGACCGTGATGAACGCGCTGGCCGTCTCCGACAAGCTGGAGCAGCTGGGCGTGGAGACCGAGGTGTTCACCTCCATCACCATGCCGCAGGTGGCCCCCGCCTTTACCCGCAAGGATGCCCTGAAGGCCATGGCAGACGGCAAGATCGCCATCTTCGGCGGCGGCACCGGCAACCCCTTCTTCTCCACCGATACCACCACGGCCCTGCGTGCTGTTGAGGTGAGTGCGGATATCATGTTCAAGGCCACCATGGTGGACGGTGTGTACGACAAGGACCCCCATAAGTACCCCGATGCCAAAAAGTACGACACCCTGACCTTTACCAAGGTGCTGGAGGATCGTCTGGCTGTGATGGACGGCACTGCCGCCACCCTCTGCCGCGACAACAAGCTCCCCATCCTGGTCTTTGACCTGGCCGACCCGGACAACATTGCAAAGGCCGTGCAGGGCGAGAACGTGGGCACCCTGGTCTACGAGGGCTGAGCATAGCCCGCATCCCCATACCATAGAATGGAACAGGCAGCAATCACAGCGCCTGTGCAGAACAATATATAACAGGAGAAAAGGACAATGAGCAGCAACACCAAGGCATTTGAAGAAAAGATGAAGAGCTCCGTGGAGCATCTGGACCGCGAGCTGGCCGCTGTGCGTGCAGGCCGCGCCAACCCCGCCGTTCTGGACAAGGTGAGCGTGGACTACTACGGTGCCCCCACTCCCATCCAGCAGGTGGCCTCTGTGGCCGTGAGCGAGGCCCGCACCCTGACCATCACCCCCTGGGACCGCACCCTGCTGCGCGCCATCAGCAAGGCGATCATGGCCAGCGATGTGGGCATCACCCCCATTGATGACGGCTCCACCATCCGCCTGAACTTCCCGGCCCCCACCGAGGAGCGCCGCAAGCAGCTGGCAAAGGAAGTTGCCAAGCTGGGCGAGGAGGCCAAGGTGGCCGTGCGCAATGTCCGCCGTGACGCTATGGACAAGGCCAAGGCCATGAAGAAGGCCGGTGAGCTGACTGAGGACACCCAGAAGACCATGGAAGAAGAGGTCCAGAAGCTGACCGACAAGTATATCAAGAACATCGACGCAGCCGTTGAGGAAAAGCAGAAGGAGATCATGTCCGTCTGATCGCCGCGGCGAAACGAAACGTGTGAGGTGCCGTGCGCTGGAACGAGTGCGCGGCACTTTTTGCCGAAACCGGGGCAGGGAACCCCCGCCCCGCAAACGCAGGAGAATGATTATGAACCATCCCAAAGAATTTGCCGAGGGCCTTTCCATCGGCATCATCATGGACGGCAATGGCCGCTGGGCCAAGCAGCGGGGCCTGCCCCGCACCGCGGGCCACAAAAAGGGTGCCGCCGTATTTCAGGATATCGCCAACTACTGCGAGGAGCTGGGCGTTTCGTCCGTGACCTTCTACGCCTTCTCCACCGAGAACTGGAAGCGCCCGCTGGAAGAGGTCTCTGCCATTATGAAGCTGTTCGGCGAGTATCTGCTCAAGGGCTTCAACTATAAGGACCGCAACATCCGCATCAAGTTCCTGGGCGACCGGGCCGCGCTGGATGCAAAGCTCCAGAAGCTGATGAACGAGCTGGAGGAGGACTCCGCCGCCAAGACCGGCATGACCCTGAACATTGCCGTGAACTACGGCGGCCGCCCCGAGATCGTGCGGGCCGCCCGGCAGCTGGCCCAGCAGGTGGCAGCGGGCACCCTCAAGCCCGAGGACATCACCGAAGAGATGATGAGCGACCACATGTATACCGCCGGCCAGAAGGACCCGGATTTCATCCTGCGTCCCTCGGGCGAGAAGCGCCTTTCCAACTTCATGCTCTGGCAGGCCGCCTACGCCGAACTGGTGGAGATGGATGTGCTCTGGCCTGATTTCACCCGGGATGACCTGGATGCCGCCATCACGGAGTTCAACAAGCGCTCCCGCCGGTTTGGCGGCATCTGACCCTTGCAATTCCCAAAAGGAGAAATTTGAATGAAAACTCGTATCATAACCGCAATTGTGGGCATCCTCGTCCTGATCGGGGTGCTGTTCACCTTTGACACGCTGGTGTTCAATTTTGTCATTGCCGCCATTACCCTGATCGCCATCCACGAGGTCTTCAAGGCCCTGGGCTTTGGCAGAAAGGAATGGCCCATGTACGCCGTGTTTGTGCCCTACACCCTGCTGATCATGCTGTCCAGCTATCAGGTGTGGCGGCGGCTGGTCATGCCGGCCTCCTTTTTGATGGTGCTGTTCTTCGGCATCTATCTGGTGGTGCGCAACGCACAGGTGGATTTTGCAAAAGCCAGCGGTCTGGTGATGTTTTCCGGCATCGTGATCTTCTGCTTCTACTCCTTTATCCGTTTGAAGGAGCTGCTGCCGGTGGAGACCTACGGCTATGACGCGATGTTCTTTATTCTGCTCATCCTCTGCTTTGCCTGGGGCGGCGATACCTGCGCCTACTTTGCAGGCAGAGCCTTTGGCAAGCACAAACTCTGCCCCGTGGTCAGCCCCAAAAAGACCGTGGAGGGAGCCATTGGCGGCGTGCTGGGCACCATGGTGTTCGGCGTGATCGCCACCGTCATCTACTCCATTGCGGCCAACCGGATGGAGGCGTTCACCCGCACCAACATCGGCGTTTCGATGTACGTGATCATTGCCCTGCTGGCCTGCGTGGCCGCTGTGCTGGGCATCTACGGCGACCTGTTCGCCAGCGTGGTCAAGCGCCAGTGCGGCATCAAGGATTATGGCACCATCTTCCCGGGCCACGGCGGCATTCTGGACCGCTTCGACAGCGTTATGTTCATTGCGCCGTTCGTCACCATGGTGGTCATCGCTGTTTTCTATCACTGAATGCAGGAGGTAGCTTATGTCTAAAAAAATCACGCTGCTGGGTTCTACCGGTTCCATCGGCACCCAGAGCCTGGATGTCATCCGTGCCCAGGGGTATGAGGTGTTCGGCCTTTCCGCCCACAGCCATGTGGAGAAGATCCTGGAGCAGATCGAGGAGTTCCACCCCCGGTATGTCTGCATGACCGACCCCGATGCCGCCGCCCGGCTGGACGCGGCTCTGGCGGGCCGTGCCAACGCCCCCCGGCTGCTGACCGGCCCCGAGGGCCTGAAGGAGCTGGCCGCCATGGACGGCCCCGATGTGGTGCTGAACAGTGTGGTGGGCATCGCCGGTCTGGGTGCCAGCCTGACCGCCATTGAGAGCGGCCATGATCTGGCCCTTGCCAACAAGGAGAGCCTTGTCACGGGCGGTCACCTGGTGACCCAGGCTGTGGCAAAGCACGGCGTGAAGCTGCTGCCTGTGGACAGCGAGCACTCCGCCATCTTCCAGTGCCTGCAGGACAAGGAGAGCGCCAAGAGTCTGACCAAGATCCTGCTCACGGCCTCCGGCGGCCCCTTCTTCGGCATGAAGACCGAGGAGCTGCGGGGCAAGACCAAGGCTGATGCCCTCAAGCACCCCAACTGGAACATGGGTGCCAAGATCACCATCGACTCCGCCACCCTGATGAACAAGGGCCTGGAGCTGATCGAGGCGGTCTGGCTGTTCGGCCTGCCCCCCGAGAAGATCCAGATCGTGGTGCAGCGCCAGAGCATTGTCCACTCTGCCGTGCAGTACAGCGATAACTCCATCATCGCCCAGCTGGGCGTGCCCGATATGCGCATCCCCATCCAGTACGCCCTGACCTACCCGGCCCGTGTGCCCGGTGTGGTGCCCGAGCTGGACTTTACCACCCTGAAGCTGCTGACCTTCGATGTGGCCGACGAGGAGACCTTCCGCTGCCTGGCTGCCTGCAAAAAGGCCATCAAGAAGGGCGGTCTGGGCCCCTGCGCCGCCAACGGTGCCAACGAGGAGGCAGTCAAGCTCTTCCTCGAGGATAAGATCGGCTTCCTCGATATCGGCCGTCTGGTGGAGGCTGTTGTGGACAGCGACAGCTTTGGCGGCGATTACACCCTGGCCGATGTGTATGAGTGCGACAAGATGGCCCGCGCCTTTGTGAGAGCGCACCTGTAAGGAGAACTGATGTCTTTTATTGTCACCTTTATTGCTGCGGTGTTCGTGTTCAGCGCCGTGATCGCCATCCATGAGTTCGGCCACTTCATGGTGGCAAAGCTCTGCGGTGTGCAGGTCAACGAGTTCTCCATCGGCATGGGGCCGGTGCTGTGCAAGCGGGTGCGCAAGGGCACCCAGTACAGCATCCGCGCCCTGCCCGTGGGCGGCTTTGTGGCGCTGGAAGGGGAGGAAAGCCCCGAGAGCAAGCAGGCGGAGGAACGGTCAAACCCCTCAGCCGCCGATGGCGGCAGCTCCCCTGATAGGGGAGCCCTTGGCATAGCGGAGACTTCCCCCGAGGAGGAAAAGCCTGTTGGTATTCCTCTGAATGAGGCCCCTGTCTGGCAGCGGGCCCTCATCATGCTGGCGGGTGCCGGGATGAACTTTGTGCTGGGCTTTGTGGTCATGGCCATCCTCATCACGGCCCAGAGCGAACCCATCACCAGCAAGGTCCTCTATCAGGTGGAGGAGAACGCCCTCTGCGGCCAGACCGGCCTGCAGGCAGGGGATAAGATCCTTGCGGTAAACGGCCGCCGCTGCTTTGTGGCAAACGATATCCTCTATGAGCTGATGCGCACGGAGGACTACACCGCCGATTTCACCGTTCTGCGGGACGGCAAAAAGGTGGAGCTGCCCGGTGTGCAGTTCGACACCTGGCAGGATGACAAGGGCGAGACCCACATGAGCCTGGGCTTTACGGTCTACGGCATCAAAAAAACACCGCTGAACGTGCTGAAAGAGGCGGGCAACAGTGTGCTCTACTACGGGCGCATCATCTTTGCCTCCCTCTCCGACCTGCTGCGGGGGCGGGAGAGCATCAACGACCTCTCCGGCCCGGTGGGCATCGTAACGGCCATCGGGCAGGCCGCCAGCTACGGCTGGCAGGACCTGCTGGAGATGCTGGCGCTCATCACCGTGAATGTGGGCATCTTCAACCTGCTGCCCTTCCCGGCGCTGGACGGCGGCAAAGTGGTGTTCCTGCTCATTGAGGGCGTGACCGGCTATGCCGTGCCCGAAAAGATCCAGAGCGGCTTGATCGTGGCAGCCTTTGCGCTGCTGTTCGGGCTGATGATTTTTGCAACTTACAACGATATCCTCCGGCTCATTACCGGGGCAATGTGATACGGAAAGGAAAACGACCATGCGGCAGCTGAAACGAGAAGTGAAGATCGGCAATGTGACCATTGGCGGCAACAACCCCATTGCGGTGCAGACCATGCTGAATGTCCCCGTGGAGGACATTGAGGGCAACGTTGCCCAGGCAAAGCGCTGTGAGGCGGCGGGCTGCCAGATCCTGCGTGTGACCTGCCCCAGCGCGGCGGATGCCAAGTGCATCGAGGCCGTGAAGAACGCGGTGAACATCCCCATCGTGGCGGATATCCACTTTGACTACAAGGCAGCGCTGGCCTGCGCCGACGTTGGTGTGGACAAGATCCGCATCAACCCCGGCAACATCGGCGACGACGACCGGGTCAAGGCCGTGGTGCAGGCCTGCCAGCAGAAGAACATCCCCATCCGCATCGGCGTGAACGGCGGCAGCCTGGAAAAGCACATCCTGGCAAAGTACGGCGCACCCGTGCCCGAGGCCATGGTGGAAAGCGCCCTGTACCATGTCCGCCTGCTGGAGAAGTTCGATTTCAACAACATCGTCATCTCCATCAAGAACTCCAACGTGCCCCGCATGATGGAGGCCTACCGCCAGCTGAGCGCTGTGACCGATTACCCCCTGCATGTGGGCGTGACCGAGGCCGGTACTTACCAGATGGGTCTGCTCAAGAGCGGCATGGGCATCGGCGGGATGCTGCTGGAGGGCATCGGCGATACCATCCGCGTCTCGCTGGCCGCCGAGCCTGAGAAGGAAGTGGAAGCAGGCTACAACATCCTGCGCGCCGTGGGCTTCCCCGTGGCTGGCCCCGAGGTCATCACCTGCCCCACCTGCGGCCGCACCCAGTACCCCTGCACCGAGATCGCCAACGAGGTGGAAAAGCGCCTGCAGGGCTATAAGAAATCCATCAAGGTGGCCGTCATGGGCTGCGTAGTCAATGGCCCCGGCGAGGCCCGCGAAGCCGATATCGGCATTGCAGGCGGCAAGGGCGAGGCTGTTCTCTTCATCCACGGCCAGCCCATCAAGAAGCTGACCGGGGATAATATCCTCGACCAGTTTATGGAGGAGATCTATAAGATCTGAGAGACAACCCTCTCAGTCTCGCTGCGCTCGACAGCTCCCCCAAAGGGGGAGCCAACGCATCTGCAAGGGGAGAGGGGGCTGATGGCTAAACCTCTCAGCCGTCGCTATCGCTCGGCAGCTCCCCTAGTAGGGGAGCCCTTGGCAGGCCGTCGCGTTTTCGAGGTCTGGCGCTTCGCTCCTGTTTGCCCTGCTGGCGCAAAGCCTTATCCTTGCGGCAGGAGTGCGTTTTGGAGCGTCAGCGATCATTGCGAAAAATGAACCTTATGCCAAGGCCTCCCCTACTAGGGGAGGTGGCAAAACCGTCAGGTTTTGACGGAGAGGTTTAACCCCGTCAGCACCCCAAAAGGTCATGCTGCAATTGCCTCTCCCTTTGGGAGAGGTGGCATCCCGCAGGGATGACGGAGAGGGCGCAGGCGCGAAGCGCCTGAGAGGTTCAGAAATAACATCAAAAGGAGTAACCCATCGTGACACCACTTGTATCTCAGCTATGGCCGCAGTTCATGGCGGACCCGGATTTCGCGGCCAGTTTCGGGCGCGTGATCGTGGAGCATGCCCGGATGCTGCGGCAGGAGCGGCAGGTCGTTTTTACCCTGCGCAGTGCCGCCCCGCTGGACAAGGGGCTGTGCGCCCGGCTGCTGGCCTCCCTGCAGCCGGATTATGAGGGCTTTGAACTGAAGATCGACAACCTCTTCGGCTATGCCACGCTGGACGAAGCCGCCCTGCGGGAGCTGATGGAGGAGATGAAGCGGGACGGCATCCCCATCAACGGCTTTCTGGACCGGTGCCGGATCACCATCACCGGCCAGAACATCACGGTGGGGGTCTGCCACGGCACCAAGTTTTTGCAGGAGATGGAGTTTGAGCGCCTGCTGGCGGACCGCGTTGCCGCCCACACCGGTGTCAGGCCCAAAGTTACCCTGACAAGCGCGGTGGGCGAGGCCGAACAGCGCCAGATGGAGGAAAAGCTGGAGCGCAAGATCGCCCCGCCGGTGGTCAAGTTCGAGAAAAAGAACACCGCCCCCTCCATCAAGGTGGAGGGCCTTGACCTGACCGACAAGCCCGTGACCATTTTCCACGGCAAGATGTTCACCCCCAAGAACCTCACCCCCCTCAAGGACCTGGGCGGCGAGGGCGGCAAGTGCGTGATCTGGGGCGACGTGTTCTTTACCGAGGTCAAGGGCAACTACCGCAAGATCTACACGGTGTCCATCACCGATTACACCGGCTCCATCAACCTGAAGATCCGCGCGCAGGAAGGGGAGGACTGCTCCAAGTGGGAGAACATCGCCAAGGGCACTACCCTGCTGGTGCGCGGCGACTGCACCTACGACAAGTACGAGCACGACTACATCGTCTACCCCTACGATGTCCTGTTCGTGGAGCGGAAAAAGCGGGAGGACAACGCCCCGGAAAAGCGGGTGGAGCTTCACCTGCATACCAAGCTGTCCAGCATGGATGCCTTCTGCGACCCGGGCGGCATCGTCAAGCTGGCCCACCGGATGGGCCACCCTGCCATTGCCATCACCGACCACGGTGTCTGTCAGGGCTACCCTGAGGCCATGCTGGCCACCGACGAGATCCACAAGAGCGACCCGGATTTCAAGCTGATCTACGGCTGCGAGGCCTACTTTGTGGATGATATGGTGCCCTGCGTCTACGGCGTGAAGGACCAGCCGCTGGACGGCGAGTTCTGCGTGTTCGACACCGAGACCACCGGCCTGGACCCCGGCGTGGAGTACCTGACCGAGATCGGCGCGGTGATCGTGCGGAACGGGGAAGTGGTGGAGGAGTTCGACACCTTTGTCAAGCCGGGCAAGCCCATCACCCCCAAAATCACCGAGCTGACCGGCATCACCAACGAGATGGTGGCCGATGCCCCCGGGGAGAAGGAAGCGCTGGAAGCCTTTCTCCGGTTTGCGGATGGCCGCATCCTGGTGGCCCACAATGCCCATGCGTTCGATATCCGCTTCCTGAAAGCCGCCGCCAAGCGCAGCGGCATTTCCTTTGAGCCAACCTATATCGACACCCTGACCATGGCACAGGCCATGTACCCGGGCCTGCACAACTACAAGCAGGGGACCATCAACAAGCATCTAGAGCTGCCCAGCTACGAGGCCCACCGCGCCTGCGAGGATTCCGCCGCGCTGGGCCGCATCTTCTGCGTCATGCTCAGCGACCTTGCCGAGAAAGAGGTCACCACCGTGGAGGGCATCAACACTGGTCTGGGCGGCAACCGGGAGGTGCTGAAAAAGAAGTACTTCCACCTCATCATTCTGGTCAAGAACCAGATGGGCCTGAAGAACCTGTACAAGATCGTGAGCGAGGCCCACGTCAACTACTTCTTCAAGAAGCCCCGTGTGCCCCGCAGCCTGCTGAACAAGTACCGCGACGGCCTGATCCTGACCAGCGCCTGCGAGGCGGGCGAGCTTTACCGTGCCGTTGTGGAGGGGCGTTCCTACGAGGAACTGAAGAAGATCGCCTCCTACTACGACGTGCTGGAGATCCAGCCCCTGGGCAACAACGAGTATATGGTGCGGGACGGCAAGGTGGAGAGCGAGGAAGTCATCAAGGACTTCAACCGCACCATCATCCGGCTGGGCGAGGACCTGCACAAGCCGGTCATCGCCACCGGCGACGTGCACTTTACCGAGCCGGAGGATGCCATCTACCGCACGGTGCTGCAGGCGGGCAACGGCTTCAAGGATGCGGACACCCAGCCCCCGCTGTTCTACCGCACCACTGAGGATATGCTGAAGCAGTTCAGCTACCTGCCCAAGGAAAAGGCCTACGAGATCGTGGTGACCAACCCCCGCAAGATCGCGGCCACCATCGACAACAACGTGCGGGCCATCCCGCGCGGCACCTACCCGCCCAGCATCGAGGGCGCGGAGCAGCAGCTGCGCGATGCCACCTGGGAACACGCCAGGCGGGATTACGGCGACCCCCTGCCCAAGATCGTGGAGGACCGCCTGAAAAAGGAGCTGGACTCCATCTGCGGCCACGGCTACGCTGTTCTGTACGTCATTGCCGTCAAGCTGGTGGCCTACTCCAACGCGGGCGGCTATCAGGTGGGCAGCCGTGGCTCGGTGGGCTCCTCTGCCGTGGCCCACTTCTCCGGCATTTCGGAGGTCAACAGCCTGCCGCCCCACTATCGCTGCCCCAAGTGCAAGTACAGCGAGTTCATCACCGACGGCAGCGTGGACGACGGCTTTGACCTGCCCGATAAGGACTGCCCCCACTGCGGCACCCGGATGTTGGTGGACGGCCACGACATCCCCTTTGAGACCTTCCTGGGCTTCTACGGCGACAAGGAGCCTGATATCGACCTGAACTTCTCAGGCGAGTATCAGTCCAACGTCCACCGCTATACCGAGGAGCTGTTCGGCAAGGCCAATGTGTTCAAGGCGGGCACGGTGTCCGGCATTCAGGACAAGACCGCCTACGGCTACGTCAAAAAGTATCTGGAAGCCCGCGGCAAAACCGTCAACCACGCCGAGGAGAACCGCCTGACCCTGGGCTGCACCGGTGTCAAGCGCACCACCGGCCAGCACCCCGGCGGCATGGTGGTTGTGCCCGATACCTACGAGATCTACGATTTCTGCCCCATCCAGCACCCGGCGGATGATGTGGCGGGCGGCCTGCTCACAACGCATTTCGAGTTCAAGTACCTCCACGACACCCTGCTCAAGCTGGACGAGCTGGGCCACGATATGCCCACCTTCTACAAGTATTTTGAGGAGTACACCGGCATCCCCGTGGACAGCATCCCCATGAACGACCCCCGGGTGTACAGCCTGCTCACCAGCCCGGAGGAGCTGGGCGTGACCCCGGAGCAGATCGACAGCCAGACCGGCACCTTCGGCATCCCGGAAATGGGCACCAACTTCGTGCGCGGAATGCTGGTGGAGGCCCGGCCCCGGAACTTCTCGGAGCTGATCCAGATCTCGGGCCTGTCCCACGGCACCGATGTCTGGACCGGCAACGCCGACGAGCTGATCCGCAGCGGCACCTGCACCATCGCGGAGGTCATCGGCTGCCGTGACAGCATCATGCTCTACCTGCTGCGCAAGGGGCTGGAGCCCAAGATGGCCTTTGATATCATGGAGGCGGTCCGTAAGGGCAAGGTGGCCAAGGGCGGCTTCAAGCCCGGCTGGGAGGAAGCCATGCGGGAGCACGAGGTGCCGGACTGGTACATCGAGTCCTGCCGCAAGATCAAGTATATGTTCCCCAAGGCCCACGCTGTGGCCTACCTGATGAGCGCCATCCGGCTGATGTGGTTCAAGCTCTACCGCCCGGCAGAGTTCTACGCCGTTTACTTCACCGTGCGCGGCGATGATATCGACTATGAGGCCGCTGTGGGCGGTGCGGCTGTGGCCCGCGCCCACATGGAGGCGGTGAAGCGCCGCCTGAAAGAGGAGAAGAACGCCAAGGACGAGGACGTGCTGGTCAGCCTGCAGCTGGTCAACGAAATGCTCTCCCGCGGGTATGCGTTCCTGCCCATCGAGCTGGGCAAGAGCCGCGGCAACAAGTATATCGTGGAGGATGGCAAGGTGCGCCTGCCCTTCTGTGCCCTGAAAGGCGTGGGCGGCACTGCCGCCGCCTCGCTGGAGCGGGCCACCATCGACGGGCAGGAGTATATCTCCGTGGAGGAGCTCCAGCAGGCCACCGGCGTGACCAGCGCCGTGCTGGAAAGCCTGCGCACCGCCGGTGTGCTGGCAGGCCTGCCCGAAAGCAGCCAGGTGAGCTTCTTCTGACCCCTTGACTTTTGGGGGAAGGCAGGCTCAGGCTCCGAATCGTTCATCAAGTGCAACAAAAAATCCCCTGCCAATATCCGGCAGGGGATTTTTTTGTTGTGTGGTGCAGCAGCTGCTGGCGGTGAACCCCCCAGTCGCCTTGCGGCGACAGCCCCCGCTAGTAGGGGGGCCTTGGCATGGCGTAAGGCTCTACCTTTTTGCCAAGGCCGCCCCTACTAGGGGAGGTGGCATTGCGAAGCAATGACGGTGGGGTTTGACTTCAGCAGCTGCTGGCGGTGAACCCCCCAGTCGCCTGCGGCGACAGCCCCCGCTAATAGGGGGGCCCTTGGCATGGCGTAAAGCTCGCCCTCTTTGCCAAGGCCGCCCCTATTAGGGGCGGTGGCATCCCGTAGGGATGACGGTGGGGTTTGACTTCAGCAGCTGCTTACGGCTCAACTCCCCAGTCGCCTTGCAGCGACAGCCCCCACTAGTAGGGGGGCCCTTGGCATAGCGTAAGGCTCTACCTTTTTGCCAAGGCCGCCCCTACTAGGGGAGCTGGCGCGGAGCGCCTGAGAGGTTTAGCCGCAAGCAGCCCGCTTTCCTTGCAGATGCATTGGCCCCTTTACGCTTCCTTTTCCATAGCGGCCAGCGGGGTCAGGTACTCTTTGCAGCACTCCTCGTACATGAGGGAGTATTCCTTGCTGGGGTTGTGGTGCATCAGGCTCTTGAGGGTGTGGGAATCGTAGTCATCGCCCTCGCTGGTGCCCACCAGACGGGCCGCCACGTTGGAGCAGTGGTCGGAGATGCGCTCCACATTGTTCAGCACATCCAGGAACACCACGCCGGTATCAATGGAGCAGATGCCATCCTTCAGGCGCTTGATGTGGCCATCGCGGAGCTTCTCCACCAGAATGTCGATGACCTCTTCCAGCGGCTCCACCTGACGGGCCAGCGCGATGTCATCGTTCTCAAAGGCATCGTTGGTGCGGGTCAGGATCTGCTCCAGCGCGGAATCCAGCAGCTTCAGCTCGTTCTTGGCAATGTCGCTGAAGGAGGCCTCTTTCTCGTAGAGCTCCACAGCCTTTTCCTGAATGTTCACGGCGTAGTCGCCGATGCGCTCGAACTCGGTGACAAAGTTCAGCAGCTCGGTCACGGCGTGGCTCTCGTCGTCGCCCAGCTCCTGGTCGGTCATCTTGATGAGGTAGTTGGAGATCTCCACCTCCATCCGGTCGATAAGGTTCTCCCGCACATTGATGGCGCTCACCACGTCCTCATCCATCTTGAGCAGCAGGGGAGTGGAGAGGCTGACGTTGCGGGCGGCACGGCGGGACATCTTGACCACGGCGCTCTTGGCCTGCTGCAGGGCCACGGCCGGGCTCTTGAACAGACGCTCATCCAGCACGGGCATACTCATCTCCTGTGCTTCCTCGGCACTGTTGGGCACGGTGAGCATGGCCAGCTTGGAGAGCACACTGCTGAAAGGCAGGAACAGCAGCATGGCCGCCACACTGGAAAGGGTGTGGATGTTTGCAATGGTGCTCTTGTTCATCACGTCGCCCCACACCGGGATGCCGATGGTGTACCGCACGGCGTAAATAGCACCCAGCAGCACAAAGCTGCCGATGATGTTGAAATACAGGTGGATCAGGGCAGCGCGCTTGCCGTCCTTGGAGGAGCCGCCGATGGTCAGCAGCGGGGTAAAGGCGGTGCCGATGTGGGCACCCAGAATGATGGGGATGGCGCTGCCAAAGGTGACAAGGCCGGTGCTGGACAAAGCCTGCAGGATACCCACCGAGGCCGAGGAGGACTGGATGATGACGGTGACGACCATGCCCACCAGCACGCCCAGCACGGGGTTGGTCATGCTGACGAACAGCTCCTGAAAGGCTGCGCTCTCCCGCAGGGGGGACACGCCGGTGTCCATCAGGCTCATGCCCGTGAACAGGATGCCGAAGCCCAGCATGATCTGGCCGATGTTCTTCTTTTTGGCGTTGCGCAGGAACACATAAAAAATGCAGCCGACAAATGCCACCACCGGCGCAAACGTCTTGGGCTGGATGAGGGTCAGCAGAAGGCTTTCACCCGAGATATCCGCCATGCGGATGAGCTGACCGGTGACCGTGGTACCAATGTTTGCACCCATGATGACACCCACCGACTGCGTCAGGGTCATAATGCCAGAGTTGACAAGGCCGACACAGATGACGACTGTGCCCGCGGAGGACTGGATCACGCCGGTGATGAGGGTGCCGAAAATGACACCCTTGATGGTGGAGGAGGTCAGCTTTTGCAGCACGCCCTGCATCTTGCCGCCCGCCAGCTTTTCCAGGCCGGCACCCATGATCGACATACCATAGAGGAACAGCGCAATACCGCCCAACAATGAGGTGATGTGTGTGATATCCATCTCGATACTCCTAAAAACTTCCTTTTGCTCTTAAAACAAACCAAGGACGGCCGCCCGGGGCTTCCTGCCCTGAACGCCGTCCTTTTTATTATAGCATTGAACTCCCCCGGACAACAAGCGTTATTTTACATGTTTTTTGCATTTTTACTGCATTTCCGCGCCGTTTTGTCCTTTTATCAACTGTTCTTTTCTTATATTTTACAGGTATTTTACATTTGAGCTTTCCCCGCACGCTCCTGACATGTTTCCGGGAACTGCCGGGAATATATCATGCGGCCTCGTCCAGCTCCTCCATGGCCTCCCGCACCGTGTCCGCCGAGAAGAGGAACACCCCGCCCCGGGTATAAACCTCCACATGGCCGCCTACAGATCGGATCTCGTACTCACTCATGGTGTTCCCTCCTGTTCCTGCGGCCCGCCTCCGGGCCGCTCCTGTTTTGTTCGACAAGAGGAGTATACCAGATGCGGGGTACGATAAGAGGGACTTTCAGGAGTGCCTGGACAAAATATCAAAAACGACGATGCACGATACTGCTTTTCTCCCTCTTTTTTCGCATTTTTCGCGCGAAAAATCGCCGGAACATACTCGTTGGCGACACAACCAAAAGGTGTTACACTTTTGACAACAAAACAACACTGTGTAATGCAAAAGAAAGAGGTGTTTCAATGAACGAAATGAAGGAAGCAGTGGGGAACTGGCGGGAGGCAAAGCAGTTCAGCCCGGCGGACGAGAACGATTTCCTGCGGTGGCTGGACAAGGCCGACACCGAGGAAAAGCTCTTTTCCCGGCTGACCTTCTGGTTTACCTTCCGGGGCCTGCCTGCGGACCAGAACCAGCGGTATCATCTGGTGCAGGAGCGGGCCCGGGAACTGCGGCTCTGGAACGGGCTGGAGCTCAAGCTCCGGCGCTGGCAGGACCGCGTGGCCGACGAGTACGAGCAGATCGGAAAGGAGGCGTTCGCGGCCCGCATCGGCGAGGACTACGCCGATTACATCAACAGCCTGACCGACCCGGAGGCCGCCCCGCAGCGGGCCGCCCCGGAGCCGGAGACCGCAAAGCCGGCCGGGGTGCAGGCGTGGTCGGCCCGGGAGCTGTCTGAAATGGTGCTGCCGCCCATCCGCCATGTGGTGGAGGGCCTGCTGCCCATGGGCATGGGGGTGCTGGTGGCAAAGCCCAAGCTGGGCAAGAGCTGGATGGTGCTGGACCTCTGCCTTGCCGTGGCACAGGGGGAGCCGTTTCTGGGGTTCCCCACCCGGCAGCACGGCACGCTCTACCTCGCCCTGGAGGACGGCAAGAGCCGGATGCAGACCCGCCTGCGCCGCTTGCTGGCGGGCAGGCCTGCCCCGGCCAACATGCACGTTATGTTTCAGGCCCAGCGGCTGGGCGAGGGCCTGCTGGAAACGCTGGGGGAGTATCTGGATGCCAACCCGGACATCCATCTGGTCTGCATCGATACCTTATCCAAGATCAAGCCCAAGGCAAAGCCCTTTGAAAATGCCTACGATGCCGACTACGACTACATGGGCAGGCTGAAGGCCTTTGCCGACAGCCGGGGCATCTGCGTGCTGCTGGTGCACCACACCCGCAAGAGCAAGAACCCCGAGGACAGCTTCGACAACATCAACGGCTCCACCGGCATCCTGGGCGCGGCGGATTTCACCATCGTGCTGGACAAGCAGAGCCGGATGGACGATGAAGCAGGCTTTCTGCTCACCGGCCGCGACATCGAGCAGTGCGAGCGGGTCATCCGCTTTGATAAGGCCCGCTGCCGCTGGGTCATGCAGGGCACGGCGGCCCAGCTGGCCGCGCAGCGCCGGGTGGCCGAGTATGAGGCAGAGCCCATCGTCAAGACCCTGCGGGTGCTCCTGCAGCAGGGGGATGGAACATGGAGCGGCTACTCCAAGAACCTGATGGAGATGGGCCAGCGATACGCCCATACCGAGCTGGCACCCACCTCGCAGGCATTGGCCAAGCGCATCACCGAGCTTGAGCCGATGCTGTGGGAGAGGGATGCGGTGAAGCACTGGATGCAGGACAATGGCAGTTCTGCAAAACGCCATTGCTTCAGACAACAGCGTATCGATAACACAGTTGCAGATTTATCATCTGCACAGTTATCGTTAAGACATAAGTATTGTTGATTTTGTTGTTTTTGTTGGTGCTTGCAACAGAATCAACAAATCCAACAAAAATAGAGAGTATAACGAGAACCCCCTCCGGTATGGTGTGTACCGAAGGGGGTTCGTTGGGGTTTGATGGCGTGCCCTCTCAGTCTCGCTGCGCTCGACAGCTCTCCCAAAGGGAGAGCCAACGCATCTGCAAGGGGAGAGGGTGCTGAAGGTTAAACCTCTCCGTCATCATCGCTTCGCTCGATGCCACCTCCCCTAGTAGGGGAGGCCTTGGCATAGGGTTCATTTTTCGCAATGATCGCCTATCGGCTCCAAAACGCACTCCTGCCGCAAGGGTAAGACTTTGCGCCAGCAGGGCAAATAGGAGCGAAGCGCCAAACCACGAAAACGCGACGGCCTGCCAAGGGCTCCCCTACTAGGGGAGCTGCCGAGCGTCAGCGACGGCTGAGAGGTTTCATACCGTCAGCACCCCCTAAAGGCCGGGCTGCAATTGCCTCTCCCTTTGGGAGAGGTGGCATCCCGCAGGGATGACGGAGAGGGCGCAGGCCCGGAGGGCCTTACCCTCCCGCCGCAAGGCTGCCCTTGGGGCAGGCATCCGGGGCGCTCTGGGCCTTCCGGGCCTCCGCCCGGGCCTTGTCGTAGCAGTAGCGGATGATGGCCTGCCGCCGCACGATGCCGATAAAGATGCCCCGGTCGTCCACCACGGGCACAAAGTTCTGGTTCATGGCCGCTTCGATCAGCTGGTCCATGCTGGTGGTGACGGTCACGGCCTTGTAATCCCGCTTGTGGGCAAAGCTCGAGATGGGCACATCCTCGGCGGCTTCAATGTCCAGCCCGTGCTGCTGTTTCAGCCCCCAGAGGATATCCCCCTCGGTCAGGGTGCCCACATACTCGCCCTTGCGGTTGAGCACCGGAATGGATGCGTAGCGGTTGTTCTCCCATTTTTCCAGCGTCTGCCGCAGGGTGAAGTCATCGTAGACATACATCAGGTCCTGCTTGGGGGAAAGGAAAAACAAAATGTTCATCAAACAGCTCTCCAATCGTTATCCTATCGTAAACAGTGGTTCTGCCGTAAGGGCGCAGCTCCCGTTTCTCTGCTTTGATTTTAGCACTTTTCCACAGGCGGATAAAGTCAAAAATCATACTTTTTAGAATTTATTCACAGTCGCGTCCGGCCTTTTTGCAAAACATGCAGGAAAACCGTGCACAGGGCAGGGTTTTGTGGTATAATAGGAACACGAATCGGCTCACATTGCCCGCCCTTTGGAAATTGTGCTGTACACAGGGCGTGGGAAGTTGTATAATAAGGATACCGATTCCTTTCCCGGTATGCGGCGGGTTTGCCGCGGCAAGCCGGGCCACCCCAACAAGATTTCAAATAAAGGAGCAGAGCGACTATGATCACTTCCCGTTTCCCGCTGGGAGATGTCAGCTTTTCCGCCGAGTACTTCTCTACGCTGGTAGGCGAAGCAACCAAACAATGCTACGGCGTGGCCGCAATGACCCCCCGCGACCTGACCGACGTGGTCAAGAGCGTGGTGCGCGGCAACGATTACTCTGAAAAGGGCGTTCGTGTCACACAGGAAGAGGGCCGTCTCGTGATCGAGCTGCACATTGCCGTCAGCTACGGGCTCAACATCTCCACCGCCGCGCGCAGCATCTCGCACCGCGTCAAGGACGAAGTGGAGCAGGCCACCGGCCTGAAGGTTGCCCGCGTGATCGTGTCGGTGGACGACGTGATCGCCTGATGGAACTTTTTATTAAGGAGTAAGGACAATGATTTCTGGTAAGATCCTGCGCGACGCGATCATCTCCGGCGCGAACAACATCAACAACCAGCGCTCCCGTGTGGACGAGCTGAACGTTTTCCCTGTGCCCGATGGCGACACCGGCACCAACATGGGCATGACGGTGGGGGCCTCCGTGGCAGAGCTGAACGCGCTGGACGACGGCTGCACCGTGGGTGAGGCCGCTAAGACCGCTGCCTCCGCCATGCTGCGCGGTGCGCGCGGCAACTCCGGCGTGATCACCAGCCTGCTGTTCCGCGGCTTCTCCAAGGCGCTGGAAGGCAAGAAGGAAGCCGACACCGCCGACATCATCGCCGCCCTGAAAAAGGGCGTGGAGGGTGCCTACAAGGCCGTGATGAAGCCCACCGAGGGCACCATCCTGACCGTTGCCCGGGTGGCCAGCGAGGAAGCTGCCGCCTGCGGTGCCGAGGAGATCCCCGCCCTGTGGGACGTGGTGATGACTGCAGGCCAGAAGGCGCTGGAGGATACCCCCAACCTGCTGCCCGTGCTGAAAAAGGCCGGCGTTGTGGACGCAGGCGGCCAGGGCATTATGATCATCTTTGAGGGCATGGGCAAGGTGTTCCACGGCGAACCCATGGTGGCCGGCGGCGAGGGCACCCCCAACAAGGCCAAGCTCTCCACTGAGAACGCAGGCAAGGGCGTGTTCACCGACGACCTGATGAAGGTGGAGGACATCAAGAACGGCTACTGCACCCAGTTCCTCATCAACAAGTACGAGGGCGCAAGCGCCGCAAAGATGCGCGCCTTTGCCGAATCCAACGGCGACAGCGTGGTCTGCATCGAGGATGACGATGTCATCAACCTGCATGTCCACACCGCTGACCCCGGCAAGATCCTGAGCGAGGCCATCAAGTACGGCTACCTGACCAACTTCA
>ERZ1694980.332-NODE-332-length-22999-cov-27.014209_pt1 | contig 22999 bp, 20 predicted proteins | sample MGYA00581606_ERZ1694980 | MGnify/ENA primary metagenome ERZ1694980 (study PRJEB42213, sample SAMN07424368) | human gut metagenome | biome: ENVO:00009003; feature: ENVO:2100002; material: ENVO:00002003 | host: Homo sapiens | place: USA | collected 2014 ...
TCGATCTTTTCGAACTTGTGGCTCGTTTTTCAACGTATCCATATTGGTTCTTTCGTTTTGCTTCTGCCGCTTTTAGAAGTCATTCTTTCCGGCGACCCTTGGCGCTCAAGTATAATACCACATCCCCGCCCTTCTGTCAACACTTTTTTGCATCTTTTTTGAGTTTTTTCTATATTTCGCAAAAGGAGTGCTTCCGGGCAGGTTTTTGCGACATTTTTCTGCCTGCTTTCCTTATTTATATTATAAGCGCAGAAAATCCCCGGCAGTCGATCTGACCGCCGGGGACTGCGTTTTCTTCTTACTGTTCCTGTTTCATCTGATGCAGGGTCAATCCTACTGCCACAGCAAGCATGGGCAGCACAGAGATCAAACCGATGGGCATGGGACCAAGCACATTATAATATGCATCTGCCGGGGTGATCAGTACCTGCGGCAGCGCCGCTATGGCATTGAAAGCACCATGCGCAATGGCAGGCACCCAGATACAGTCTGTTTTCTCGTAGAGGAGATCCAGCAGAGTGTTCAGGGCAAAGCAGACCACACACCACACTACAAGCCCCAGCACCGGTGCGCCCAGATAGTTGGTGCCGTACTCGTAACCCACCAGCAGCATCAGGGGCCAATGCCAGACACCCCACACAACGCCGCCCAGCAGACGACCATTCAGCAGGCCGAACCGCTCCTTCAGGCGAGGCATCATGTAGCCGCGCCAGCCGACTTCCTCGCCCAGCGCGGGAAACATGTTGATGGCCGGGGCAAGGATCACCGCAAACAGCCCGTTTTGCAGCAGATAGCTGAGGGTAGAGACCCCCAGCTCGCTGCGCAGGGTCTGGGCATCCATCTCACCGCCGTAGGCGGCTACCAGCCAGCTGCAGGAAAAGTCCAGCCGGGAGGGGAACACGGCAAAATACAGCACTGCGCCCAGCAGGGTGAACACTGCCGGGCCAAACCACGCGGCCAGCCAGAACCGCCGTTTGCCCTGCACCTTCCAGCCGATACCGACAGGCTGGCGCAGAAACACTTTTTGCACCAGCAGCACAGCCAGCAGCGGGCAAAACATAGTGGCGATCAGTGCCAGCTGATACAGCACGGCATTCTTCTGCTGGAGCAAGGCCATACAGCCGCCCACCTGGCACAGCCACGCCAGACCAAAGGCAATCAGAAAATAAATGGAAAAGCTCTGCTTTTCTTTTGCACTCATACAAATCTCACCGCCGTTCCGTAGGCAATGACCTCTGCCGCACCCTGCATGACGCTGGCGGAGGCGTAACGCATCCCAACCACAGCATCGGCTCCCAGTTCCTCCGCATTCTTTGCCATGCGGCCTGTGGCGATCTGCCGGGCCTCGGTGAGCATCTCAGCGTAGTCGGTGACTTCACCGCCCACAAGGGTTCGGAACCCGGCCATGATGTCGTGGCCAAGGTTGCGGCTCTGCACGGTGCTGCCCCGCACCACCCCCAGGGCCTCGATCTTTTTACCGGGGACTTCGTTAATAGTTACGATAAGCATCTTCTTCTCCCTTTCCGATCTCTTTGAGACGATCCACCAGCACCTTCAGCGTGCCGATGATGCAGCCCGCCGGGATGCCAAACAGCACCACCAGCAGCGGCAGCGGCGGCACATCCTGCGGATCGACGCAGAACGACCACGCCATGATGCCGATGGACAGCAGCATGATTGCAGTAAACAATCCAGCTCCCACCAGCGCACCCCTGATGCGCTCGGCCTTCCGGTCCACCTGTTCAATATCCACAAATGTTACCCCCTGTTCTTCCTTTGCAGTCAGGCGCGCCAGCGTCTGTTCCACATCCAGTTCATTGAGGCTGACAGGTTCCTTTTGAAGCAGAGTGCAGAAGTTCACTGCCTCGTCCAGATCGGTGCGGCGGGTGTGCAGGCGCTCCAGCTGGCGGGTCATTCCCTCAGCCAGCGTGCACTCTCCCTCCAGCATCTGCCGGATCTCGGCCAGCGGCACATCCAGTTTGCGCAGCAGTTTGATGCGCCGCAGACGCTCGACATCCGCCTCCGAGTAACTGCGGTAGCCGTTGCCGGGCTCCCGCCGGGGGCTGATGAGCCCCTCTTCCTCATAAAAGCGGATATTCTTTTTGGTCACGCCCACGGCGGCTTCCACCTCGTTGATCTTCATTGGCTCTGCAGCCTCCTTACAGGCACCATCTTACACCTTCCAGAAAGGGGAAGGTCAATGGTTTTTTTGAAAAAAGAGCTCCCTTCGTCTCGCATTCGCTCGACACCTCCCTCAGAGAGGGAGGCTTACCGTACGGGCAGGCTCCCTCCTTGAGGGGGCTGTCTGCGGAGCAGACTGGGGGAGTTTCTTCCTTTAGAAATAGCACTTGATCTGGAACCGATCGGCATTATCCTGCTTTTTCTCCACCACGATGCGCTCATGGTTAAAATCAAAGTGGACCGGGGTGCACAGGTCGGTGTTGCGGGTCAGGCGGAGAAGCTCCTGCACCCGCTTTTTCTCCTCGGGCACATAGAACAGATAGCTCACGCCCTCCTTTTTGGCGCGGCCGGTGCGGCCGATCCGGTGGGTGTAATGTTCGTTGTCGCCGGGGACATCGTAGTTGATGACCGCATCCACATCCGAGACATCGATGCCGCGGGCGGCCACATCGGTGGCCACAAGGATGGCCAGCCTGCCGTCCCGGAAGTTCTGCATGATCTGGTTGCGTTCCTTCTGGGAGAGGTCGCCGTGGAGGCAGTCCACAGAGAAGCCCAGACGGGCCAGCTGGTTGGCCAGGGTGGCGGTATTGAACTTGGTATCGCAGAACACCATGACCCGCTTGTAGCCCTCGCCAATGATGATCTGGGCCAGGTCGGACAGCTTGTTGCGGCCGGAGGTCTCCAGCATGTACTGGGTGATCTTGGGCTGGCTCTCCTCCCTGGGCTGAACGGTGATCTCCTCGGCGTTGTTCTGATACAGCCAGCCGATGTCCATGACCTCGCGGCTGATGGTGGCGGAGAACATGGACAGGCTTTTGCGGGCCTTCATCAGCTCAATGATATGCCGCACATCCTTATAAAAGCCCATGTTCAGCATCTCATCGGCCTCGTCCAGCACCACCTGGGTCACATGGGCCAGATCGATGCTGTGGTGCTTATAGTGGTCCATCAGGCGGCCCGGGGTGGCCACCACGATCTGGCAGCCCTCGGCCAAACGCCTGGCCTGCTTTTCCATGTTGGCACCGCCGTACACGCAGGCCACCTGCACCTCAGGCATAAAGTAGGTCAGCTCAGTCAGCTCCTCGGCGATCTGCTGGGCAAGCTCCCGGGTGGGGGCCATGATCACAGCCTGCGGGTACTTTTTTTCCGGGTCGATATGTTCCGCCACCGGGATGCCGAAGGCACAGGTCTTGCCGGTGCCTGTGGGGGCCTTGGCGATCACATCCCGGCCTGCCAGCATCACAGGGATGGTCTTTTCCTGAATTTCCGTCATCTCTGCAAACCCCATCCGCTCCACGGCCTTGTGGATGGCTTCACTGCACTGCAACTCACTGTAAAGCATGTTTGATACTCCTTATCCTTCTACCCTTGTTTTGTTCAGTATACCATGAAACGCGGCGCTTGTCAGCACGCAAAAAGAGCCGCGCCCTTTTGGGGCACGGCTCTGCGGTCAGAGGAACTGTTCTGGCACTCAAGCGGTCTCTTCCACGCTCTGAGCGGCGGCACGGCCTGCTTCCAGCTTCTGCTTGAAACGGCCGCTGGCCTTGAAGCCGGGGATGGAGGTGGACTCCAGACGGCTGGAGACCTTGGTCTTGGGGTTGGTGTAAGCCTTGGGCTTGCGGGGACGCATCTCAAAACGGCCAAAGCCGGCAATGGTCACCTTCTCGTCTGCACGCAGGCAGTCAGCGATCTGGTCAAACAAAGCGTCCATCGTGGTCTCGACCTGTGCTTCGGTAAAGCCGGTCTTGCGTGCCACGGTTTCGATCATCTGGGAACGAGTCATTGTATCGATATCCTCCTGGAACGTCCAAAAGTAACGTCTTTTGGCAAATTTTGCGTTGTTGAGTATAACAAATGCAGCCCCTCATTACGAGAGATTGCGCACGAAACGCATAATATTGCGCACGAGTTACATTTTGTGCGTTATTTTTTATGATACAGCGTTGCAATATCCACCAGCGGGATATTCTTCAGGTCATGGTCGCTGCGCAGGCAATCGACCAATGCGTTGGCGGTATCCACAGCAGTGATGCAGGGAATGCTCAACTCCACGGCCTTGCGGCGCAGGCGGACAGAATCACGCTTGGGGTCACGGCCCTTGGCACTGGTGGAGAACACATAGTCCACCAGACCGCTCTGGAGCAGGTCCACGATGTTGGGGGACTCGCCGGACATGTTGCGCACCTCGTTGCAGGGGACCATGTGCTTGTTGAGCCATGCACAGGTGCCGGAGGTGCCGTACAGCTTGTAGCCCATGCTCTTGAGCTTCCAGGCGATATCCACGAACTCGGGCTTGTCGCTGTCCTTCACAGTGAAGATACAGCAGGAGGCGGGGCCGGGGGTCTTAAAGGTATAGCCCGCACCGATCAGGCCCTTGAGCAGGGCATCGTGATAGTTGGGGGCAATGCCCAGCACCTCGCCGGTAGACTTCATCTCAGGGCCAAACTGGGTATCCACGCCGTGCAGCTTCTCAAAGCTGAACACAGGCACCTTAACGGCCACATAGGGGGCGTTGGGATGCAGGCCGGTGCCGTAGCCCATATCTGCCAGCTTCTCGCCCAGGCAGCAGCGCACAGCCAGATCCACCATGGGCACACCGGTGACCTTGGAGATGTAAGGCACGGTACGGGAGGAACGGGGGTTGACCTCGATGACATAGACCTTGCCGTTGGAAACAGCGTACTGGACATTGACCAGACCGGTGACGTGGAGCTCGCGGGCAAAGCGGCCGGTGTAATCCACTATGGTGTCGATCTCGGCCTGGGTCAGATGCTGTGCCGGGTAGACACAGATCGAGTCGCCGGAGTGGACACCGGTACGCTCCACCTGCTCCATGATGCCGGGGATGAGGAAGTTCTCGCCATCGCAGATGGCATCGACCTCACACTCGGTACCCATGATATACTTATCCAGCAGGACAGGGTGATCCATGTCCACGTGCTCGGTGATAACGCCCATGTACTCGATAACATCGGCCTTGGTGTAGGCAACGATCATGTTCTGACCGCCCAGAACGTAGGAGGGACGCATCAGGACAGGCAGGCCGATCTCATCGGCAGCAGCCAGAGCCTCCTCCAGATTGAACACGGTGCGGCCGGGCGCACGGGGAATCTTGCAGCGCTCCAGCAGTTCGTCAAAGCGCTCACGGTCCTCTGCCTCGTCAATGGCATCCGCCGGGGTGCCCAGGATGGGCAGGCCGATCTCATCCATGTGCTTTGCCAGCTTGATGGCGGTCTGGCCGCCGAACTGGACCACGCAGGCATCGGGCTTTTCGGTGGCGATGATGTTGTCCACACTCTCCGGGTTCAGGGGATCAAAGTACAGACGGTCGCCGGTGTCAAAGTCGGTGGAGACGGTCTCGGGGTTGTTGTTGACGAGGATAGCCTCGCAGCCGTGGTTCTTCAGGGTCCAGACACAGTGGACAGAGCAGTAGTCGAACTCGATGCCCTGACCAATGCGGATGGGGCCGGAACCAAAGACCAGCACCTTTTTCTTCTTGGGCTGGCCGTTGGCGGCAGCCTCTGCCTCTCTGGCGGCAATGAACTCGGCGGCCTCGTTGTCGCCGTCGTAGGTGGAGTAGAAGTACGGAGTGTTGGCCGAGAACTCAGCAGCACAGGTATCGACCATCTTGAAACCGGCGCGGTAGTTCTCCACAGGCAGAACATCCACCTGTGCCAGACGCTTGATGGTCTTATCCTGGAAACCATACTTCTTGGCGGTCTGATACTGCTCCAGGCTCAGCACGCCGTTGCACTTTGCCAGCCCCTTTTCCAGGTCAGCCAGGTGCTGCATCTTATCCAGGAACCACCAGTCGATCTTGGTGATCTTCCAGATGGTCTCGTGGTCGATGCCGCGCTTGAGGGCCTCGTAGACACAGAACACGCGCTCCGCATCCTGCACATGCAGGTGGGCCACGATCTCGTCATCGGTCAGCTCCTCAAAGGGCTTGTGGGTCAGGGTGTCCATACCCAGCTCAATGGAGGAGACTGCCTTCATCATGGCAGCCTCGAAGCTGTTGCCAATGCTCATCACCTCGCCGGTGGCCATCATCTGGGTGCCCAGAGACTTGTCGGCGTAGACGAACTTATCAAAGGGCCACTTCGGATACTTGACCACGATGTAGTCCAGCGCAGGCTCAAAGCAGGCGCAGGTTTTGCCGGTGACATCATTGGTGATCTCGTCCAGCGTATAGCCGATGGCGATCTTGGTGGCCACCTTGGCAATGGGGTAACCGGTGGCCTTGGAGGCCAGAGCGGAGGAGCGGGACACACGGGGGTTGACCTCGATGACCGCGTAATCGTAGCTGTCGGGCTTCAGGGCAAACTGGCAGTTGCAGCCGCCCTCGATGCCCAGCTCGGTGATGATATCCAGCGCGGCGGTGCGCAGCATCTGGTACTCGTGATCGGTCAGGGTCTGGGAGGGAGCCACGACCACGGAATCGCCGGTGTGGATACCGACGGGGTCCAGGTTCTCCATGTTGCAGACGGTGATCACGTTGCCCTTGTGGTCGCGCATGACCTCGTACTCGATCTCTTTCCAACCGGCGATGCACTTTTCCACCAGGATCTGATGGATGGGGGAAAGACGCAGGCCGTTGGTGCCGATCTCGATGAGCTTTTCCTTGTTTTCGCAGATGCCGCCGCCGGTGCCGCCCATGGTAAAGGCAGGGCGGACAATGACGGGATAGCCGATGCGGTCCGCACAGGCCAGCGCATCCTGCAGGGTCTCCACGACCTCAGAGGGGATGATGGGCTGGTGCAGCTTTTCCATCGTCTCCTTGAACAGCTCACGGTCCTCGGCGCGGTCGATGGTCTCAGGCTTGCAGGCCAGCAGGCGGATGCCGGTGCGGTCCAGATAGCCGGAACGGGCCAGCTCCATGGAGAGGTTCAGGCCCATCTGACCGCCCAGGTTGGGCAGAACGGAGTCAGGCTTCTCGATCTCCAGGATGCGCTCCACCACCTCAAGGGTCATGGGCTCGATATAGACATGATCGGCCACATCGGGGTCGGTCATAATGGTAGCGGGGTTGGAGTTGAGCAGAACGGTCTCAATGCCCTCTGCTTTCAGGGCGCGGCACGCCTGGGTGCCGGAGTAGTCGAACTCAGCGGCCTGGCCGATGATGATGGGGCCGGAGCCGATGACCAGCACCTTTTTGATTCTGGGGTCCTTGGGCATTTCAGCGCACCTCCTTTTTTGCTGCTTTGACGTTGTTCAGGAAGCGGTCGAACAGGAACTCCGTATCCTTGGGGCCGCCGTTGGCTTCCGGGTGGAACTGAACCGTGAAGCAGTTCCACTTCTTGTACTTGATGCCCTCGCAGGTGCCGTCGTTGGCGTTCACCTGTGCCACCTCGCCCATCTCGGCGGGCAGCTCCTCGCCCACGACCGCATAGCCGTGGTTCTGGCTGGTGATGAAGGTGCGGCCGGACTCAAAGTCGGTCACAGGCTGGTTGGCACCGCGGTGGCCGTACTTCAGCTTCATGGTCTTGGCACCGGCTGCCAGTGCGGACAGCTGGTGACCCAGACAGATGCCAAAGGTGGGGATGTTCAGTTCAAAGATATGCTTGAGGTTTTCGATGATCTCCACCGGCTCGGCGGGGTCGCCGGGGCCGTTGGACAGCATGATGCCGTCCGGGTTCAGGGCAGCCACTTCCTCAGCGGTGGCAAAGGCGGGCATCACCGTTACCTTGCAGCCGCGCTTGACCAGGCAGCGCACGATATTGCGCTTGCAGCCGTAGTGCATCAGCACGATGTGGGTCTCGCCCTTCTCGTGAAAGACCTCGGGCTTCTCGCAGGTCACGCTCTTGACAGCGTCCGTCACGGCATAGGCGCGGATGGTCTCCAGCAGCTTCTCCGTCTCGGCCTTGTTGGCAGGGTCAGCGGGGTCAAAGGTGGTCAGGATGGCACCGTTCATCACACCGCTCTCCCGGATGATGCGGGTCAGGTGGCGGGTGTCGATGCCCTCGATGCCGATGGTATTGTTCTTTTTCAAAAAGCTGTCCAGTGTCTCCTCACAGCGCCAGTTGGAGGGGGTGGTGCATGCTTCGCGCACGATGTAGCCCTTTGCCCAGATGCGGTCGGACTCCATGTCATCGTGGTTCATGCCGTAGTTGCCGATGAGGGGATAGGTCTGGGTGATGATCTGGCCATAGTAGCTGGGGTCGGTCAGGGTCTCCTGAAAGCCCACCATGCCGGTGGCAAAGACCACCTCGCCCACGGTGACACCCTCGGCACCCACCGACTGGCCGGCAAAGACCATGCCATTTGCCAAAAGAAGATATGCGTTCATAGTTTTCCTCGTTTCAACACATTACAGGGTCTGCTTTGCTTCCTGCTTCATCTTGCGGCTGCCCAGATGCACCAGCGGCAGCTTGCCTTCCTTGCAGATGGGGCACTCTTCCGGTGCGTAGTTGGGCAGGTCCAGCTTGAGGGCGCTTGCCACGATGGGAATGGGAGACGGAGCCTCGGGCTTGGTGCGGTCCACCACGCAGGTGATGCCCACGCAGATGCCGCCGTTCTCTTCGATCACGCGCTTGGTCTCCAGAGAGGAGATACCGGTGGTGACCACGTCCTCAGCGATGAGGCACTTCTCACCCGGGTGGATGGCGAAGCGCTTCAGGGTCATCACATTGTCCACGCGCTCGGTGAAGATGGCGCGCTTGCCGGTCTGGCGGGCCAGCTCGTAAGCATAGACGATGCCGCCCATGGCAGGTCCCACGATGACATCCACATCCAGCTTCTTGATCTGATCGGCCACAGCCTTCATTACCTCGGCGCAGCGGTCAGGGTACTGCTGCAGGTAGGCCATCTGGCAGTATGCGCTGGAATGGCGGCCGGAGGAGAGCAGGAAATGGCCCTCCAGGAATGCGTCACAGCTCTTCAGAATTTCAAGTGCTTCACTCATTGTAGTTCTCCCTCTCTTTTTTATGAAAAAACATCTTTTGAACGGTATTGTACCACGCTTTTGCAGCAATTGCAAATTTATGCACAAGTTTTCACTTTATACGCATAATCCGTGGTTATTCTGGTATATCAGCTCAATTATTCAGCATTTCGGGCGCAGCCGCGGATCTCCTCCAGCGTTTTCACGCCGTGGGCATCCATCCACTGTGCCATCTCGTCGGCAATGGTCTCCATGGCGCGGGGGTTGGCAAAGTTTGCCGCGCCCACCTGTACCGCCGTGGCACCTGCCATGATGAATTCCAGTGCGTCACGGCCGGTGGCAATGCCGCCCAGACCCACCACCGGGATGTTCACGGCACCCACTGCCTGCCATACCATGCGCAGAGCGATGGGACGCACCGCCGGGCCGGACAGACCGGCAAAGATGTTATTGAACACCGGGCGGCGCTTTTCCAGATCAATGGCGCAGGCCTGGAAGGTGTTGGTCAGGCTGATGGCGTCCGCACCGGCAGCTTCCACAGCCTTGCACATCTCGGGGATGTTCTCGGCCTGCGGGCTCAGCTTGACCATCAGGGGCTTTTTGCAGGCAGCGCGCACCATGCGCACCACCTCACCGGCAGCTTCAGCTTTCACGCCGTAGGCCATGCCGCCCACCTTGACGTTGGGGCAGGAGATGTTCAGCTCCACGATGTCCACTGCGCTCTCGCTCAGCATCGCAGCGCCTTCCACATACTCTTCCTCGCTGTGGCCGCCAAGGTTGGCAATGGCCACCGTGCCGTACTTCTGCTTCAGTTCCAGCATCTCGGGCAGCTCCACGTCAATGAAGTGCTGCACGCCGGGGTTCTGCAGGCCGATGCTGTTGATGAGGCCAGAGGGGGTCTCCCACAGGCGCTCGCCCTTGTTGCCGTACTGGCCGTGCAGGGTCAGGCCCTTGCCGGAGATGCCGCCGATCTTGGAAAAATCGGCCAGTTCCTCGTACTCCACACCGTAGCCCACCGTGCCGGAAGCACCGATGACCGGGCTGTTCATCACAAAGCCCAGCAGGTTTGTTTTCAGGTCAGCCATCAGAAGAACACCTCCGTTGCATCAAAGACCGGGCCATTCTTGCACACGCTCTTGCCCTCGCCGCCCTTGGTCTCGCAGGTGCAGCCAAGGCAGGCACCAATGCCGCAGGCCATCTTCTTTTCCAGGCTCACGAAGCAGGGGGTGCCCTTTTCGGCACAGATCCGGGCAGCGTTTTTCATCATCACGGTGGGGCCGCAGATCAGCACGGCATCGTAATCTGCCGGGTCATACAGCTGGGTCACAAAGCCGTGGAAACCCACCGCGCCGGTATCGGTGGAGACCTTTACCACATTTGCGATGGAGCGGTACTCCTCCATGCAGTAAGGGGTATCCCGGAAGCCGAAGAACACGTCCGGCTTAACACCGGCAGCTGCCAGTTCCCGGGTGACCTGATACATGGGGGCGGTGCCAATGCCGCCGCCCACCACAGCGATCTTATGGTATTGTTCGGCCAGGGCCGGGATATCAAAGCCGTTGCCCATGGGGCCGGTCAGCTGGAAGGTATCACCGGTCTTCAGCTGGGCAATTTTGTGAGTGCCCTCGCCGATGACCTGATACAGGAACTCAATGGTCTGGGTCTCCGGCTCCCACTTGTGCACGCTGATGGGGCGGGACAGGAAGGGGGCCTCATCGGCACCCCAGGCACGCAGGGTAAAGAACTGCCCGGCGTGGGGGGCATGCTCCCGGTCAGGCCAGAGGGCACGCAGGAGCCGGATGTCCGGCAGGATGCTCTCATGGCTCAGAACGGTGGCTTCACAGCAGGCTGCACGCATGAGCAATGGCCTCCTTCATGTTCACACACTCGTTGTAAGCGGCCTCGTCAAAGGCAACGCCCGGCTGCTTTTTGTAAGCCAGCAGGATGCCGCGGCTGGAGTTGACCACGCCGCCGTTGCCCTTGGTGAGGTACTGGGCAATGTCCTCGGCCTTGCCGCCTTGTGCGCCGTAGCCGGGGATCAGGAAGAAGCTGTCCTGATACTTTGCACGGATCTCGGTGGCCTCCTCGATGTGGGTGCCGCCGATGACCAGACCGATGGAGGAGTAGCCGTGCTCGCCCATGTAGTCCTTGCCCAGAGCGTTCAGCTTGTCGCCCACCAGATCGTAGACGTGGCGGCCGTCGGCCAGCTTCTCATACTCAAAGTCCTTGGCACCGCCGTTGGAGGTGCGGCAGAGCACGAACATGCCCTTGCCCTGCTTTTCGGCGTAGGGCAGGTAGGGGCTGATGGAGTCCAGACCCATATAGGGTGCCAGCGTGACGAAATCGCTCTCGAAATCACCGGTAAAGTGACCCATGGCGTACATCTCGGCGGTCTTGGCAATGTCGCCGCGCTTGATGTCGGCGATCACCGGCACACCGGCCTCGCGCACAGCCTTCAGGGTGTCGGCGTAGGCCTTCATGCCCTCCATGCCCAGCGACTCATAGTAAGCGATCTGCACCTTGTAGCAGCCGGCCACAGCCTTGGTGGCATCAATGAGCTTCTTGTTGAAGCGCACGATGTTCTCGCCCTTGGTCAGGGTGCTGTCCACAAAATCGGCAGGCAGGTAGCTGAAATCGGTGTCCAGACCCACGCACACCGGGCCGCGGGCTTCCACAGCTTCGTACAGTTTGTCCATGTTCGTCATTTGGGTGTCCTCCTGTTTGTTCTCTGTTATATTAGATATCGTTATATCGCATCTTATAAGCGTCCTCGCCCTCTCAGCCTCACTTCGTTCGGCAGCTCTCCCAAAGGGAGAGCCAAGCCCCTTACCGTAAGGCTTTGCCTGAGAGGGTTTCGTTCTTTTTACTCCTCGGCCTGATAGGTGATCTTACCGGCCTTGATGGTGGCAAACACCTTGCCGTAGAGCTGTGCGCCGTCAAAGGGAGTGTTGTGGCTCTTGGAGTGCAGCTTTTCCTTTTCCACCGTGTAGGGGGTGTCCAGATCCACCAGCACAAAGTCGGCATCGAAGCCCGGCTCCAGCTGACCCTTGGCAAGGCCCAGAATTTCGGCGGGGCGGGTGCTCATCAGGTGCACCAGCAGCTCCAGCGGCAGACCCTCCTGCTTGCAGAGCTTGGTGTAGCACACGCCGAAGGCGGTCTCACTGCCCACCATACCGGCCATGCCCTTCAGCTTGTCTTCTTCGGAGTGGGGTGCGTGGTCGGTGGCAATGGCGTCCACGATGCCGGTGCGGATGCCCTCCACCAGCGCCTCCACGTCATCGGCGGTGCGGATGGGCGGGTTGACCCGGTAGTCGCAGGTATCGTTGGTAAACCACAGGTGGTGGGGGGTCACCTCACAGGTGACGGGTGCGCCCCGCAGCTTTGCCATACGGATGGCGTCCAGCGCGCCCCGGGTGGACACATGGCACATGTGCAGCCGGGTCTGGTAGTACTCACTCAGCCAGCAGTTGCGCACCGTCTCGATATCCTCGGCCAGACGGTAGTCCCACGGGCTGATCTCCATATCCTCGGCGTGGCTCATGACCGTGATGTCCTTCTGGGTGCAGATGGCAAAAGCCCGTGCCATGGTGGCGTTATCCTGCACGCCGTGGCCATCCTCGGTGATGAACTTCACGCTGGCGGGCAGGGTCTTGAGGTGGTCAATGGTCTTGCCGTCAAAGTTCTCGGTGATGGAAACCGTCTGGTTCACATCGCACAGGCCCACCTCGGCGGCCTTCTGCTCCACCATGGCTGCCTGTGCGGCAGAGGAGCAGATGGGCTTTGTGTTGGGCATCAGGTTGACAAAGGTGTAGCCGCCTGCGGCCGCAGCCATGCTTCCGGTGGCAATGTCCTCCTTATATTCAAAGCCCGGGGTGCGCCAGTGGCAGTGCAGGTCCACAAAGGCAGGCAGCACGGTCAGACCGCCTGCATCGAGGACAGTCTCCCCCTCCCCGGCCAGTGCGGAAAGATCCTGACCCACGGCGGCGATCTTTCCGTCTTTCACGAAAAGCTCCACCGGGCGGCCCGCAGCGTTTACAGCGTTGATGAGCAGCATATTCTTTTACCTCCCTGTTCGTATTTCGGATGGGCGGATGCGGGCATTGCAGCCCGCGGACAGGCAAAAAAAAGAACTTTTCCACAAACGGAAAAGTTCAAAAAGCGAAAAAAGGAAACACGGAGCCCACCGCAAAAACGGCTGCAAACTGCTTTTTCAGTTCAGCATTCATTTTTGACAGCATTCGTCCGCTTCTCCTTTTCCTTCGCATTTGTTTTCGTTATATTTTATCATAGAAACGCAAAATGTGTCAATGCTTTCTGTAAGATTCCTGTGTGAAAAGGTTTTGGCTGTATCTCCCGGAATTTTGGCTACTCTACCGAAAACCCGTTTCCCGCCCCATAATCCCTGCGCGGAGGGGGATTTTTCTCCGTCAATTCCTACCAAAGCACTGTACATTGAAGTTTGCATGTGTTATTATAGTATCTGTCAAAAAGAGAGAGCCGCACCGAGGCGGCTGAACAAAAAGGGAGGGTTCCCACATGAGCTTATTGGAGGACGCACGGAACATCCAGCGCAAAGACCCCGCCGCACGCAGTGTGCTGGAGGTCATCCTGCTGTACCCCGGCTTCCATATCCTGGTCTACCACCGCATTGCCCACTGGCTGTATGAGCACGGGCACTTTTTCCTTGCCCGCTGGGTCAGCCAGCACGGCCGCCACAAGACCGGCATCGAGATTCACCCCGGTGCCCGGATCGGCAAGTGCCTGTTCATCGACCACGGCATGGGCATCGTGTTCGGCGAGACCACCGTGATCGGCGACAACTGCACCATCTACCACGGCGTGACGCTGGGCGGCACCGGCAAGGACACCGGCAAGCGCCACCCCACGCTGGGGAACAATGTGCTGATCGGCGCGGGCACCAAGGTGCTGGGCCCGGTGTATATCGGCGATAACGCCCGCATCGGCGCAGGCAGCGTTGTGCTGCGCAACCTGCCCGCCAACTGCACCGCCGTGGGCGTGCCCGCCGAGGTGGTGCGCATCAACAACAAGGCCGTCAACCCCGCCGATGACCTGGACCAGCAGGATCTGCCGGATGTCATGGCCCAGCGCCTCACCGAGCTGGACCGCCGCATCAGCAGGCTGGAAAAGGACGCACAGGGGGATGTGCCCCCCAGCATCCACGAGGTCATCCAGAAACAGCAGCGCTGAACCTCTCGGTCCCACTTTGCGTGCCAGCTTTCCTCATAGGGGAGCCGCTGGCATGGCGGTACTATCCGCAAAAACTGAACAAAGCTTCTACAAAATGAAAGCAGCTGCGCTCCGCACACACGGAACGCAGCTGCTTTTCTGTTATTTACAAGGAGTTTCAGCCAGTTCTTTGACCTTTTGTGCCGCTGCCGCCACCAGCTGGCCGATGGGCTGGTCGGGCACGCCCACCACGATGTTCTCACAGTGGTTGATGGGCACCAGCACCCGCCGGGCGGGGCTCTGGCAGACTGCCGCTGCCATGGCGGGGGTGATCTCGCCCAGCAGCGCGTCAGCGATCACAATGCCGATGGGCCCCACGATGATATCCGCGGTGCGGCAGTTCACGACCACGGCGTTCTCGCCGGTGGCGGCGCGGACCGTCCCCGCCTTGAGCATGGCCGAAGTCGCAAGGCTGTTGGTGCCCACGGCGGTCAGCCGGGCTTCCGGGCAGGCGGCAGAGATGGCCGCCACCAGCTGGCGGCCCAGACCGCCGCCCTGGCCGTCAATGACCAGAACGTTCATCAGAAGTCGATCTCCTCCAGCCGCAGCAGGGCGATGATGTAGATCTTCAGGGCCTCCAGCAGCTTATCGATGGGAGCTGCCTCGTTGGCACCGTGCATCGGGCCGCCGAACTCAGGCAGCACCATGTCCTCGTGCTCGGGGCCAAAGCTCACCGCATAGGGGAAGTGGCGGGCATAGGTGCCGCCGCCCATGGTAAAGGGCGTGGCATTCTCGCCGGTGACCTCGTTGTAGGTCTCGATGCAGGCCTTGATGGCGGGGGTATCGGCTGCGATATAGAAGGGCTCGGCACCCTCGGCCTTCTCCAGAGAAGCACCCGTGCCAATGGCAGCCTTGATCTGCTCCTTCATCTTCTCGGCGTTGGTGCAGGTGGGGTAACGGCTGTCCATGGTCTGGACGATCCGGCCCTCCCGCATGAAGATGCGGCCGCCGATGATGGTCAGAGGGCCGAAGGGGCCATCGGCGCAGTCGATGCCCAGGCCGGTGCCTGCGGTGGAAGCGTGCAGCTTTTTCAGGGCTTCCAGGTAGGCGCGCTCTGCATCGTTGCACAGACCGTTGTCCAGCAGGTAGTTCACCACCAGACCGATGGCGTTGACCGTGCCCTCGGGCATGGCGGCATGGCCGCTCTTGCCCCAGCCCCGGATACGCACCCCATTGCCTTCCGGCTCCAGCGTGATGTTGGGGGCATTTTTCAGCTTGGTGATGTCAGTCTCCACCAGTGCGCTGGCACGGTCGGGGACTGCATTGTTGGCAACGCCGCCCTCGAACTCCTTGATCTCGCCGTTGCAGACCGGGCTGACCAGCTCCGCACCGAAATGGCCCTTCTCGCCGTTGCACACCGGGAACTCTGCATCCGGAGTGAAGCAGAACACCGGGGCCGGGTAGTTCTTGAGGTAATATTCCACATCGTTCATGTGGGTCTCTTCGTTGTCGCCAACCATTGCGCGGATGGGATACCGCAGGGAAACGCCCTCCTCCTTGAGGAACTTCAGGGCGTACAGGGTAGCCACCATGGGGCCCTTGTCATCGGCCACACCACGGCCGATCATCCAGCCGTCCCGGATCTGCATCTTGAAGGGTTCCTGGCTCCAGCCGTTGCCCACGGGCACCACATCCACATGGCAGATGGTCGCCAGATACTTCTCGGGGTCTGCACCGGCCAGCTCGGCATAGCCGATGTAGTTCTCGCAGTTGCGGGTCGCCAGACCCATGCCTGCAGCCAGCTCCAGCGTCTTGTCCAGCGCCGCGCGGGGGCCTGCGCCGAAGGGTGCGCCCTCCTCCGGGGTGCCCTCCACACTGTTGATGGCCACCAGCGCCGCGATGTCCTCCAGAATCTGCTCCTTGTTCGCCGCAATAAAGGCGTCGATCTTCTGATTCAATGCCTGATCCATGATTGCTTCGTCCTTTCTTTGTCGTAACGACACGTTACTGTTTATTGTAACACACTTAAAGCGCTTTTGCCAGCCTTCGGCAGCTTGCTTCTGTACGAAACCTCTCCGTCATCATCGCTATCGCTCGATGCCACCTCTCCTAATAGGCGAGGCAGGACCTGGCTCCCCTGCCAGGGGAGCTGTCGCGGCGAAGCCCGAATCTGTCACACTGCAAACAGGCTGCTGGCCGCGCCCAGCACACCAGCGCTGGCCAGGCCCATGATGATGCCCGCCAGCAACACACCACCCATGCAGGCAATGAGAACATCCTTGAACTTCATGTCCAGAATGGAGGCTGCCAGCGTGCCGGTCCAGGCACCGGTACCGGGCAGCGGGATCCCCACAAAGAGCAGCAGGGCAACGGTCAGGCCCTTGCCGGCCTTTTCCTCCAGTTTGCGGCCGCCCATTTCTCCCTTGGTGATGAAGAACTTGCACACCGGCCCGATGACCGGCTTGTGGTAGCCCCAGATGAGGAACTTGCGGGCAAACAAATAGATAAAGGGCACCGGCAGCATATTGCCAAGCACGCAGACCAGATAGGTGGGCAAGGCGGGCAGGCCCATGCCCAGCCCGATCGGAATGGCACCGCGCAGTTCAATGACCGGCACCATCGAGACAAAAAACACCATCAGATAATTCTTGAGCATCCAGTTTTCTCCTTATCATAAGATCATGATCGCAACGGCTTACAGGTCGATGACCAGCTCCACCGGGCAGTGGTCGGAACCGAACACCTCGTTGTGGATCTCTGCAGCGGTCACCTTGTCGGCGATGCGGTTTGAAACGATGAAATAATCAATGCGCCAGCCCGCGTTCTTTTCCCGGGCGTGGAAGCGGTAGCTCCACCAGCTGTACTTCACCTCGTCCGGGTGAACCGCGCGGAAGGTATCGGTAAAGCCCGCCGCCAGCAGCTCGGTCATCTTGGCCCGCTCCTGGTCAGTGAAGCCCGCGCTCATCCGGTTGGTCTTCGCATTCTTGATGTCGATCTCGGTGTGGGCCACGTTCAGGTCACCGCAGAGGATGACCGGCTTTTTTGCGTCCAGCTCCAGCAGGTAGGCCCGGAACGCATCTTCCCAGGTCATGCGGTAGTCCAGCCGCTTCAGGCCGTCCTGGCTGTTGGGCGTGTAGCAGTTGACCAGATAGAAGCCGGGATATTCCAGCGTCAGCACCCGGCCCTCGTGGTCGTGCTCCTCCCTGCCGATGCCGGTGGTCACGGCCAGCGGGGCCGTTTTGCACCAGCAAGCCGTGCCGGAGTAGCCCTTTTTCTCGGCAGAGTAGGTGTACTCGGTGTAGCCCTCGGGGGCAAAATCAGCCTGCCCCGGCTGCATCTTGGTCTCCTGCACCGAGAAGATGTCGGCATCCAGCGCCGCGAAGCTTGCGGCAAAATCGTGGGTCAGGCAGGCCCGCAGGCCGTTGACGTTCCAGCTGATCAGTTTCATATCCTGTTCCTTTCTTATGCCTGATATTTTGTTTTCCATGCGCCGCTCTTCATGCGCGCCACAAAGCAGATGACACGGCAGACCCAGTCAATGACCATGGCGATCCAGACACCCACAGCGCCCCAGCCCATCCTGACACAGAGCAGGTAGCTGAACCCCAGCCGCCAGATGGCCATGCTGAGCACAGAGACCACCATGGTAAATTTCACATCGTTGGCCGCGCGCAGGGCGTTGGGCAGAACAAAGGAGGCCGGCCACAGGAACAGGCCGCTGCCTGCGTGGATCTGCACCAGCAGGATGGCCAGCGCCATGGTCTCGCCGGAGAGGGCGTAGATGCCCACCAGCGGCTTGAGGAAGAGCAGGATGCCGCCATTGAAGATCCCCATAGAGATGTAGGCCCAGAGCAGCAGCTTGCGGGTGTAGAAAACGGTCTGTTCATTGTCCCCTGCGCCAACGCAGCGGCCCACCACCGTGATCATGGCCAGACCAATGGCCTGCCCCGGGATGCAGCCCATGCCGTCCAGATTGTTTGCCACGGCGTTGGCGGCGATCTGCACGGTGCCGAAGGTGGAGATCATGCTCACCACCAGAATGCGGCCCGCCTGGAACAGGCTGTTCTCAAAGGCGGACGGGATGCCGATGCCCAGGATGCGCTTTGCCATCCGGCCATCCAGCCGGAACGTTTTGGGCACGGTGAGCATGTGGCCCTTCTGGTAGCAGCGGTTCAGGATGAGCACCGCCGCCACAGCACGGGAGAGGACGCTGGGCCAGGCAACGCCGTCCACGCCCATACCCAGCACAAAGATGCAGACCGCATTGCCCACGATGTTGATGACGTTCATCAGGATGCTGATCTGCATGGAGATTTTGGAGTTGCCCATGCTGCGGAAGAGTGCCGCACCGGCATTGTACATGGCCAGGAACGGGTAGCTGACCGCTGTGATGCGCAGGTAGAGCACACCGGCCTCCAGTACATCGGCATCGATGCTGCCATAGCACAGCCGGATCATGGGACGGGCCAGCACAAAGCAGAACACCCCCACACCCACGCCCAGCAGAGCGCTGAGCAGGATCAGCTGACCCGAGCTTGCGTTGGCGTGCTTCTGCTCCTTTGCACCCAGATACTGGCTGACCACCACCGCGCCGCCGGTGGCCAGCGCCGCAAACAGCACGATGATGAGGTTGTTGATCATATCCACCAGGCTGACACCCGAGATGGCGGCTTCGCCGCAGCGGGAGACCATCATGGTATCGGCCATGCCCACCGTCACGGCCAGCAGCTGCTCCACCAGCAGCGGCCCCACCAGCCTGAGCAGGTCACGCTGGCTGAACAGCGGGGCCCGCCCGCCAAAGCATGGAGCCTTGTTTTGTGCAATCGTATGTTCCATTCTATCCCTCGCTTCTTCCCACACCTTTTCTGCCCTTCCGGGCCGCAGAGCGTCTTTTCCTCATAGATGTATCCATCATAACACAGCCGCATCCTGTTGTAAAGAATCAGCTTCTGTAATTCCGAGCCTCTGCCCCGGCCCGTGCTTGTTTCATCACTTTGCCAAACGCATCTCTCCCATTTTTGTGCGTTGTGACAAAATTACTTTTTTTGCTCGAACAAGAGAACTTTTTTCAAAAAAGCTCTTGTATTTTTCTGTGAAAAGTGTTATCTTGTATCCAACAGGAGCGTCAGTTGGATACAAAGCGAAACGACGCGCTTTCCTTTCCGGCACTCCTGTTGTTCATCCTTCTATTATTATGCTATTTTCTTCATTTACCTTCTTATCATTTAGCCTGTCCTGCAAAGGACAAACAAAAAACGCTTCCCCACCTGCACGGGGGAGCGTTTTTTGTTTGTCTGCCGCCCACCATAGAAAAGCGCCCTGCACCTTTCACGGTACAGGGCGCTTTGCGTTTCAGTTTTACAGCGCTGCAACAGCGGCCTTGAGCTCATCCACGCGGTCGGTGTTCTCCCACTTCACGCCCAGATCCTCGCGGCCCATGTGGCCGTATGCGGCCAGCTTGCGGTAGATGGGCTTGCGCAGGTCGAGTTCGCGGATGATGGCGGCGGGGGTCAGGTCAAAGACCTTTTCCACAGCCTGCTCGATCTTCTCATCCGAGACGGTGCCGGTGCCAAAGGTATCCACCATGATGGACACAGGCTTTGCCACGCCGATGGCGTAGGCCACCTGCACTTCGCACTGCTTTGCCAGACCCGCAGCCACAATGTTCTTTGCCACCCAGCGGGTCGCATAGGCTGCGCTGCGGTCCACCTTGCTGGGGTCCTTGCCGGAGAAGGCACCGCCGCCGTGGCGTGCATAGCCGCCGTAGGTGTCCACGATGATCTTGCGGCCGGTCAGGCCGGTATCGCCCTGCGGGCCGCCCACAACAAAGCGGCCGGTGGGGTTGATGTAGTACTTGGTGTTCTCGTCCAGCAGCTCGGCGGGGATGGTGGCCTTGATGACCTTTTCCATCACGTCTGCACGCAGCTGTTCCATGCTGACGCTGTCGCTGTGCTGGCTGGAGATGACCACAGCATCCACACGCACGGGCTTGTTGTTCTCATCGTACTCCACAGTGACCTGGCTCTTGCCATCCGGACGCAGATAGTCCATCTCGCCGTTCTTGCGCACCTCGGTCAGGCGCTTTGCCAGCTTGTGAGCCAGACTGATGGGCATAGGCATCAGCTCCGGGGTCTCATCGCAGGCATAACCGAACATCATGCCCTGATCGCCTGCACCGCCCACCTGATCGTTGGTGCCCAGTGCGATGTCGGGGCTCTGGCCGTCGATGTTGGAGATGACGGCACAGGTGTCGGCATCAAAGCCGAACTTTGCGCGGGTGTAGCCGATATCTGCCACCACCTCGCGGACGACCTTCTGGAAATCCACATAGCAGTTGGTGGTGATCTCGCCCATGATGTGCACAAGGCCCGTGGATGCACAGGTCTCGCAGGCCACGCGGGCATTGGGGTCGTGGGTCAGAATTTCGTCCAGAATGGCATCCGAGATCTGGTCGCAGATCTTGTCGGGATGTCCTTCGGTGACGGACTCAGAAGTAAACAGGTGTCTTGCCATTTGTTTTGCCTCCTAAAGTTTTTACAGCAGGGTGTGTATTTCTTGCTCCAACATTCCGTTCAAGCTTTTTTGCGCGAAAAATAAAAGCGCCCAGAGCCCGAAAGCTCTGAGCGTTGCACTCTTATCTCTCGGTTTCCCGCAGGATTTGGCACCTTGCGCTCACGCGCAGGTTGTCGGGCTTCACAGGGCCTGTCCCCTCAGCCGCTCTTGATAAGTCGGTATTCAGTTGTTTTCTGAGAGATATCTTATCATCTCTTCGTCAGATTGTCAAGAAGAGTATCACTCTTTTTAGACATCTCAACGAAATTGATTAGGATTTCCCCCAGAAGTACCGGGAGTTTCCCGAAGCTCTCTTAGTAACCCTTGGCCTGTTCGCCGTTCAGCAGCTTGACCGCACGGGAGGTGCCCAGACGGTCTGCGCCCAGAGCGAGGAACTTTTCCATATCCTCCACGGTGGAGATGCCGCCGGCAGCCTTGACCTTGCAGCGGCCATGCACGCCCTTGACCATCAGCTCCACATCGTGGAAGGTAGCGCCTGCGGTGGAGAAGCCGGTGCTGGTCTTGATGTAGTCAGCGCCCGCCTCGCAGACGATGTCGCACATCTTTTCCTTTTCCTCGTCGGTCAGCAGGCAGGTCTCAATGATGACCTTGAGCACCTTGTCGCCCACAGCCTCCTTGACAGCACGGATGTCCTCACGGACAGCATCGTATTCCTTATTCTTCAGGCGGCCGATGTTGATGACCATGTCCACCTCGGCAGCGCCGTTCTCAATGGCAGTCTTGGCCTCAAAGGCCTTGCTGGCGGTATCCATAGCACCCAGAGGGAAGCCCACCACGCAGCACACCGGGATGCGGCCCGCCATATACTCGACCGCCTGCTTTACATAGCAGGTGTTGATGCAGACGGATGCGGTGTGGTTGGCAATGGCCTCATCACAGATGGTCTGGATCTGGGGCCAGGTGGCCTCAGGCTTCAGCAGGGTATGATCGACATGGGAGAGGATTTCTTCACGGGTCATATTATTTTCCTCCATCAATTCTTGCTGGCACGGCGGACCTTTGCCATGCCCACAGCGCTCAGGGCAATTGCCGTTACGGATGCGGTGGCACCAATGATGCCCAGAACAAGACCGGAAACCAGGAATGCAAAACCTTTCAGACCACGTTTCATAATACCGTACCTCCATTGTTTTGTTACTTAAAACTCCCTCAGTCACCTTCGGTGACAGCTCCCTCTGAGAGGGAGCCTTGTCGGCAAATGCAAGGCAATGCCTCCCTCCCAGAGGGAGGTGGCTGCACCGTAGGTGCAGACAGAGGGAGTTATTTCTTCTTAAAGATGATCAGCTTGCTGAACACATAGTTCAGCACCACAACGATCACATTCGAGAACACCTTAACGCACAGCCCCCACAGTGCCTGCGCATTGTAGCGGCTGGTAACGAAGATTGCCGTGGGGCCGTCTGCACCGCCGATGACGGCAATGGCGGCAGAGCCATCCGTGACCCCCGCCGGTGTGCCTGCATAGGAGGCTGCCATCTGGATGGCCGTATCCGGGCCAAGCCAGTGGGCCACCACGCTCAGCACCCCCTGCATCAGCTCGTCCATCAGCGCTGCGCCCTGGGCCGCCAGCAGATTGCCCAGCACCAGCATAATTGCAGTGTCCAGCAGCATTGTACCCAGACGGCAGGTGACAAATGCACCAAACTCCTTTGCCATCGCTCTGCCTCTGGTCTTGCTGTTGAACACAAAGGCCCGGTTGGTGGCGTAGGCAAACAGGATGCAGAGGATGTTGTCCAGCACATTGCCCCAGCTGTTGGCGGCGGTGTAGCCGAACAGCCTGTTGAACAGGGCGTACAGCAGGATATTCAGCAGGGTGGTCAGCACGCCGAAGATCAGATAGCTCAGAACTTCCCAGTGCTTCTTGATCCATTTTACCATAAAATTTTTCTTTCTTGTCAGCATCCACGCCCTCTCCGTCATCGCCTGCGCGATGCCACCTCTCCCAAAGTGAGAGGCTTTGGCAGTCCACACAAAGCTGCCGGTTTTGCCAAGGGCTCTCCCTTTGGGAGAGCTGGACGCGAAGCGGCCTGAGAGGGCGAGCGCGTTAACAAAAACAGCCCCGCCGCCGTTACCCGGCAACGGGGCTGCAGTCGCATTGTGTCTGAAACTCAGCGAACCACGGACTGATTACTCAGCGTCGTCGTTCAGCAGAGCCTTCATGGACAGGCTGATGCGCTT
>ERZ1694980.355-NODE-355-length-21830-cov-31.357382_pt1 | contig 21830 bp, 19 predicted proteins | sample MGYA00581606_ERZ1694980 | MGnify/ENA primary metagenome ERZ1694980 (study PRJEB42213, sample SAMN07424368) | human gut metagenome | biome: ENVO:00009003; feature: ENVO:2100002; material: ENVO:00002003 | host: Homo sapiens | place: USA | collected 2014 ...
CCAGTGCCAGTGCCTTGAACACATCCACACCGGTGCGGATGCCGCCGTCCACCAGCACCTTCACGCCGGTGCCCTTGAGGGCTGCGGCGATCTCCGGCAGCACCTCGGCGGTGGCAGGGCACTGATCCAGCACGCGGCCGCCGTGGTTGGACACCACGATGGCGGCGGCACCGGCCTGCTTTGCCTTCAGTGCGCCCTTAACGGTCATCACGCCCTTGACGATGAAGGGACGCTCCGCCAGCTGCACGATCTCGGCCAGTTCCTCCACGCTCTTGCTGCCGGCGGGCGGGGTCATGTTCTTCAGGAAAGGCAGACCCGCTGCGTCCACATCCATGGCCACGGCAAAGCAGCCGCTGGCCTTGGCCTGTGCCATTTTCTCGCGGATGGTGTCGATGTTCCACGGCTTGATGGTGGGCACGCCGCAGCCGCCCGCAGCGCCAATGGCGCGGGTGGCCATCTCCATCACGGTGGGGTTGGTGCCGTCGCCTGTAAAGGCAGCAATGCCGTTTTCGGCACAAGCACGCACCAGCACATCGTTATAGGTCATATCGGTGTAGGTATCGGAATAGTGCAGGTTCACTGCACCCACAGGGCCCGCAAAGAAGGGATAGCGGAAGCTTTTGCCGAACAGCTCCAGCGTGGTGTCCGGTGCACCGCCGGGGCACAGGGTGTCCATGTTTACCCGGATATCGGCCCACTTATTATAATTGCGGATAGCGGTATCGCCCACGCCCTTGGCACCCGGGCCGGGGATCTGGTTTTTACAGGCCACGCCGTTGCACACCGGGCAGGCCTTGCAGTATTGACCAATGCAGGTACGGGCATTGGCAAGTACTTCAGGATAAGTCATAAAAGCATCCTCCTTATATTTCCCGCCGCTGCGGCACAAAATGACCCACCGCAGTGCTCTTTGCCCTCAATATAGACCTATTTTAAAGGTGCGTCAAGGGCTTTTTGTGCTTTCCATCCATGCGGTAGAATACTTTCTCGCGTTTTTTCGTCATTTTTAAAAAAGTCCGATTTTTTTCAAAAAAATCCTTGACAAAAAGCCTGCTTTCAGGTATTATAGTGGAGCGCCAAGGGCACCCGCCCAAAGGCAGAACAGAAGATGTGGAAAGATGGCTGAGTTGGTCTAAGGCGCACGACTGGAAATCGTGTAACGTGTCAAAAGCGTTCTGGGGTTCGAATCCCCATCTTTCCGCCAGAAACCTGAAACAGAAATGTTTCAGGTTTTTTGTTTTGTCCGCAGTTTGCGGCGCTTGACATTTGCGTGCAGTTCCGTTATGCTGAAGCAAATACGTTTTACCGGAAGGAGAGGTTTCCCATGGCATCTTCCCACAAAAAGCGCACCGGTCTGCGGGCGGCGCTGATCGTTCTGCTGTGTCTGGTTCTGGTGTGCGTGGTGGCTGCGGCAGTGCTGTACAGCTTCGTCAGCCGCAGGGTCAAGGCATTCCAGAGCGGTGCCAGCTTTGCGCTGGACTACACCATCACCTCCACCGAGGCCGAGCCCCCTGCTCTTTACGCCCTGCTGGACAAGTTCGGCGGCACCACCGGCAGTCTGACCGGCCAGTACACCCCCCGGGCGGTGCAGCTGGCGCTGTACCCAACGGGCACCAGCACCGTCAACGATGCCCCTCTGACCCGGATGTACATCAGCGAGGAAGAGACCCTGTACGACGCCGGGCAGCTGTACAACAAGCTGCGCAGCACAGTCGTGGCCGAGTATCCGCTGGCAAGCCTGCTGCTGCCGGGCTGGTCGCTGGGCAGCTACATCTCCCAAGACCAGCTGGCCACCCTGCTGGGGGTAGACCCCGCCGCCACCGGCTTGCAGCAGGTGAACGACTTCCAGCTGGACTTGAAACAGCTCAAAACCGTGCAGCCCGCCAACGCGAAAGAAGGTTACCTCTACCTTCAGCTGCCGAACCTCGCCGCCGGGGAGGATGCGCCGCAGCTGATTCTGGGCATCGAAAAGCAGGGTCTGCTCAAGACCCTGTCCCCCAAGGTGCACATCCTGCTGGACGTGCCCGCCCACCACATCCATGCAGAACTTTCCGGCACGGTGACTGCCGCCCAGACCGTGGTGACCGCCCCTACTTCCCGGATGCAGGACTCTGACGTGGAAAGCCTTGTGCAGCTGCGCAAGACCATCGAGAGCATCGTGCAGTTCGTGCAGACCGCTGCCCAGAGCGATGATGCTGCCGCCCCTGCTGCATAAAAAGCTTCTATAAACGCAAAAAATCGGACAGACCGCGGTCTGTCCGATTTTTTTGCTGTTTAAAAGTTTTTTTACTTCTTTACGGTCTTTTTGCAGGGTGCACGCTTTGCCTTGGGCTTTGCGGCAACGGGGGCAGTCTTGGTTTCCGCAGCCGGTTCAGCCTTGGCTTCCACAGCGGGAGCTGCCTTCACCTCTACTGCGGGAGCAGCAGGCTCAGCCTTTGCCTTAGCAGCCTTCTTTGCAGCGGGCTTTTCTGCCTTGACCGGCTCTGCAGCCTTTGCGGCGGGCGTAGCGGGCTTCTCCTCCACCTTCTTGGCGGTGCGGGGCTTGCGGGCTGCGGGCTTCTTGGCGGGAGCGGCTTCCTTGGCCGGTGCGGCTTCCTTGGCCGGTGCGGCCTTCGTCTCGGCAGCGGGTGCTGCTTGTTCAACCTTGGCGGCACGCTTTACGCGGTCCTTTACCTCAGAGATGACCCACAGCTGGTCACCACCGCCGGGCACTTCCTGCCAGATCTGCAGCACAGCGCCCACCTCGGCACCGATGCCCACGGTGTCCACGCACTTGCCGCCTGCCCAAGAAGAGCGCAGACGCACGGTGCCCTCCGGCGTGTGCTCCACCTTCCACATCTGGGACGTGCCGCCCACGTCCTCCCACAGGTGCAGCCATGTGCCATTGGCGGTGCCGGTCATGGTCAGATCCAGCAGCTTGCCGGAGGCACGGTTGCGGATGCGGTACACACCATCGCCCTCGCGGACAAAGCTCCACTCCTGTTCGGGCTTGTGGTCATACTTGCCCAGACGGACAGTGCCGCCGTCCTTGCTGCCCTCCACTGCCTGAATGACATTGCCGGTGTGAGCGGCAATGGTATAAAAGCGGTCGGCCTCGATCACAGTTTGTGCTACGGATTTCATGTACAAATCCCTCCCAATCATAAAATGCACAGATTTTTCCAATTCCTTCTTATAAAGAATACCACATATCGTGATTTTTCACAAGCAATTCGACAATTCTTTAGCACTTTATATAGAATCCATCCTGTTTTCGCCTGCTTTTTCGCCCCTTCGCAGGGGCGAAAGGCCGTTTTTACTCCCTCTCGACATTTTGTCGCAACTGCGTTATACTGTTTTCATCAGGACTATCTGCCGCTCTGGAAGGGGCGGCTTTCTCGTTTTTGAAGGAGGATATTTTCCCATGACCCAGCAGGACCGCACTGCGGTGCAGTATCATAAAATGACCGAGACTCCGATCCCCCGGCTGATCCTCAGCCTTGCCGCGCCCACGATTTTGAGTATGCTGATCACCAGCATCTACAATCTGGCCGATACCTTTTTTGTAGGGCGCATCTCCACCAGCGCTTCCGGCGCGGTGGGTGTCGTTTCCAGCCTGATGGCCATCATTCAGGCGCTGGGCTTTATGCTGGGGCACGGCTCCGGCACCATCATCAGCCGCCGCTTGGGCAGTCAGGATACCCACGCCGCCACCCGCTTTGCTTCCACCAGCTTTTTTACGGCGCTGGCCTTTGGCGTAGTGCTGGCGGTGGTCGGCCTTGCCACCCTGCCGGACTTTATGATGCTGCTGGGCAGTACCAAAACCATTCTGCCCCACGCCTGCGCCTACGCCCGGCCCATCCTGCTTGCCGCACCGCTGATGATCTCCAGTCTGGTGATGAACAACATCCTGCGGTATGAGGGCAAAGCAAACCTTGCCATGGTCGGGCTGGTCACCGGCGGACTGCTGAACATTGCACTGGACCCGCTGTTCATGTTCGCTTTAGGGCTGGGCACTGCCGGTGCCGGGATCGCCACTGCCCTCAGTCAGACCATCAGCTTTGGCATTCTGCTGTATATGTTCCTGCGGGGCAAAACGGTCAGACAGTTCCGGCTTTCTGCCGTCACCCGGGAGCCGCGCGAGTTTTTGCAGATCCTTGCAGGCGGCGCGCCCAGCTTTGGCCGTCAGGGGCTGAACAGCATCGGCGGGATGCTGCTGAACATTGCCGCCCGCAGCTACGGCGATGCCGCCGTGGCGGGCATGAGCATTGTGTCCCGCATTTTTATGTTCATCCTCTCAGTGGCCATCGGCGTGGGACAGGGCTTGCAGCCGGTGGCGTCCTTCAACTACGGCGCCCGCAAATACCACCGAGTGCGGCAGGCCGCCGTCTTTACCCTGAAAGCCGCCTTTGCGCTGCTGGTGGTGCTGATCGCGGTGTGCTGGTGGAACGATGAAAACCTGATCCGCCTGTTCCGGGATGACCCGGCGGTCACCGCTGTGGCGCTGCCCGCCTTCCGCTACCAGTGCTTTGCCATCCTTCTGCAGCCGGTGATCGTGGTGACCAACATGACCTTCCAGAGCGTGGGCAAGGCCGGGCGTGCCACCTTTCTGGCCTGCTGCCGGCAGGGCGTGTGCTTTATCCCGTTGATTCTTGTACTTCCCCGGGTGCTGGGGCTTGTGGGCGTGGAGCTTTGCCAGCCCATTGCGGATACGCTCACCTGCTTCATTTCTCTACCCTTTTTGCTGGCCTTTCTGCGGCAGCTGGAGCAGATGGACAAGGCAGAAGCGTCCCATGCCCCGGCGCAGCTGTAATGCAATTGTAACCGTTTTTAGCCGCATTTTTCTGCAAGTTCTGCAATGAAAAATGCGGCTGTTTCGTATTCTGAGTGAACGGAAAAAATTTCCTCCCTGTTTTTTGCAAAGGAGTGGTTTTTATGAAGCGTGTTGTCTTGCGTATCGGCTGCGGGGCAGTCTGCACTGCCCTTGCCCTTACTTTAGGCTGCGGCTGTACCCTGCTGCCGCCCGCCACCGGCGTGCCGGGCGCTGCAAGCTCTGCGGTTTCGGTACCTACGGACGACAACGGCAAACCCCTGTACGACCCTGCCGTGCTGAACGATAGCCGTTTGCGGGTGCTGTACTGCGACAGCCGTTCCGGAAGCAGTACCACCATCCTGTGCGGCAGCACCCCGCTGCACCAGTCTACCCGCAGTGAGAACGTCTCGCTGGTGGAGGACAGTGTCACCGGCACCGCAGACTACTGGCTGCGCAGTTGGTCCGACCCCACCGGCCGGGGCGGACGCCGCACCGCCCTGTACGACAAGACCGGCACCGAAGTAATGTCCTTTGAGGGCGAGCAGAGCGCCACCCTGCAAAACGGCCTGCTGGTGCTGCAGGAGAGCCGCCTGATCGATGGCGGATACGTCCCGGAGTCCGGTTATGGCACCTGTCAGGTCATCGACCTTGCCACCGGCGCAGCGCTGCCGGTACCGGAAGGTGCATACAGCTGCACCCTATGCGGCGATAAGCTGGTGTTCAGCTGCTACGCCCGCCCGGAGGGACTGGACGATTACGACTGGGATACCGACTACCAGCAGAACCGCTGGGTGGTGGTGCAGGAGAAGGACGGCACCCCCGTCTACCGCGCCGAGGCCGCCTCGGCATACCGCCTTTTCTACGACAGCGACACCCTGAGCGACTGGGTGAAGCTGGACGTTGCCACCGGAGAGGAAACCACCGACCAAATCCTGTACAACACCCAGACCGGCGAGCAGTACACGGGCTTTTTGCAGGTCTATCCGGGTGGTCTTGCCAGCTTTTCCACCAGTGACGGCCGGTACGAACTGCGGGACATGACCACAGAGGACCGCGGACTGATCTCCACCTTTGACGAGCAGCCCAGCCAGTATTTCCCGGGCTATGTGGTAACATGGCACAGCGGCGAGGGCCATGGCTACGAACTCTATGATTTGGAGACAGGCGCAAAGACCCCGCTGTACGATGTGGACGCCACCGACAACACCGTAGCCGTCTACGCGCTGGACGGCAGTCTGCGGGTGTACAGTAAGGACAACGGCAAGCTGCTGACCGACACCACCGTAGAACCGGTGGAGCACCAGCAGCGAGTACGGATGAGCAACTGCGGCACCGGCTACGTCTGGCTGGAATTGCAGGATAACGACCGCTACGAGACCACCGCCACCCGGCTGTACGGCCCGCAGGGGCTTGTCAGCGACCTGACCGCCCTGCAGGGCAAGTACAGTTACGTCAACTACCTGACCACCGACCCCGACGGCAGACCCATGTTCTACGGCAGCCGCGCCGCTGCGGGCAGCGCCTACGGCAGCGTATGCGATGTGCTGAATGCAGACGGCAAGGTGGTGCTGCAGGGACTTTCCAGCTGCACCGGGTACTATTCCAACAGTCTGAATGCCCTGCCCGACCATGTGTTTGCCGCACAGCGGGGCTTCTATGTGGGCTGGATGGACACGAGCGGCAACTGGCTGTACTGCCAGAGCATTTTCTCGTCTGCCACTGCGGACGATGTACCGAGTTATGGCTATTGAGTTAGGAGGGCTTTCTTATGAAAAACGCTAAAATTTCCCGCCGCAGTTTTCTGCTGGGGCTAGCTGCCTGCTCCGCCGCCGGGGTGCTGACCGCCTGCAAGGGCACGGATGCGCCCTCCGGCAGCACCGCTTCCTCTGCCGCAGAGCCGCCCGCGTCCTCTGCAGCGTCCTCGACTGTGCAGCAGCCTGAGCCGTTCCTGACCGAAGCGGAGTTTCCCCCGCTGGACGGCAGCACCGCCTGCATTCCGCTGATGGCGCAGATGCTGGCCGATACCACCGGCATGGACTTGGAGGAAGCCCGCAGCAGCATTACGGTAAGCACCACCGCCTACGCATGGGAAAACTTTGGCCTGTACGACACCACCACCCGGATGCTGGTGGTGTACGAAGCGCCGGACTATGTAAAGGAAGAGCTGCAAAAGGCCAATGTGGAGCTGGAGCAGAAACCCATCGGGGTGGACGCGCTGGTGTTCATCGTCAACGAGGACAACCCGGTGCAGGCGCTTAGCCAGCAGCAGCTGCGGGACATCTACGCCGGGAAGATCACCAACTGGAAGGATGTAGGCGGCAAGGATCAGGAAATCGTTGCCTTCCAGCGCGGCGAGGACTCCGGCAGCCAGACCCTGTTCAAAAAGCTGCTCATTCAGGGCGGAGAGTTGATGACCCCACCCTCTGAGCTGGCACCTGCCGCCATGGGCGAGCTGGTGGACAGCATTGCCGATTACAACAACAGCGCCAACGCCATCGGTTTCTCCGTGTATTACTACATCGACCAGATGTATTCCAAGCCCGGGCTGCGGCTGCTGGCGGTGGACGGTGTGACCCCCAGCAACGACACTCTTGCCGACGGCAGCTACCCCCTGTGCAACGATTTCTACGCCGTCATCCACCCAGATGCCGCCGCCGACAGCCCGGAGCGCCGTCTGTACGACTGGCTGGATACCGACGCCGGGCAGGACTGCATCAAAAAGTCCGGCTATGTGGCCGTCGGCCCGCAGACCACCGTCACCATCGTGGATTGAAATTGACAGACCTTCTCTCGTCTGCTACAATAAAGGCAGGATTTTGTCGATCTTTATGCAGCAGAATGCCGAAAGGAAGGTCTTACTATGGAACATCCCTCTCACCCGGTAGAAAGCCACTGGCGTACCTCCCTGCGCAACCGCATTATTCAGGCTTCCAGTCTGCTGGAAGTGCTGTTATCCGGGCTGGTGCTGATTGGTCTGCTGCTCAGCGTTGTGCCCCTGATCCGCTGGATGCCCGGCCTGCTGTTCGATGGCAACGAGGCAGAGATCCGCACCTTTCTGGAGCGCAGCTTGGACATTGTGATCGGCATTGAGTTCATCAAGATGCTGGCCAAGCACAGCCCCGGCAGCAGCCTTGAGGTGCTGCTGTACGCCATTGCCCGCCATCTGGTGGTGGGACACGATTCCGCCGTGGAGAACCTGCTCAGCGTTGGCGCGATTGCGCTGATCTTCATTGTGCGCAAGTTCTTCTTTGTCCCGGCCTTTGGCGCACACCTGCCGGACGGTCATCCTGCGCCGGATCTTACCCCCGCCCAGAGCGGCATCCCCGCCGACTGGTTCCGTCGGCGGCATTCCGAAGCAAAGCCTGAGGAAGAGACCGAGACAAAGGAATAAGCATATACAAAAACCACCCCGCAGCGGCCGGTGAACGGCTGCTGCGGGGTGGTTTACTATTTTCTGTTACTTTTTGCCGTGACGGCCAAAGCGGTACTCCTTGCCCTCGCGGATGCGCTGGATATTGGAGCGGTGCATATAAATGACCATTGCGGCCATAATCACCGAGCCGATGGTGCACACGGTAAGGTCGGCGGCAGAATAGCCCCGGAACACCCCGTACAGGATGGTGAGCACCGGGTAGAGTGCTGCCATGGTCACGCTGCCCAGTGACACCATGCCGGTGGGCAGCAGGCAGGCCAGAAAGATGACCGCCAGAAAAGGGATCAGCACCGGCTGGATGGCCAGAATAGTGCCGCCCGCCACCAGCACGCCTTTGCCGCCCTTGAAGCCGAAATACAGGGGCTTCAAATGGCCGATAATGGCAAAGATCGCAGCCAGATACACCGCAAGATAGGGCGAGAGCGTGGTGCTTTCCGGCATCAGGGTGAACAGCCAGCGGCCGATGCACACGGCCAGCACACCCTTGAGCACATCACCAAAAGCGGTAAGTGCCGCCGCCTTTTTGCCGAAGGTGCGCAGCATATTGGTCATGCCTGCAGCGCCGCTGCCGTACTTGCGTACGTCATCGTGGTACAAAAACTTGCTGACGAGGATACCGGTGTCGATGCTGCCCAGCAGATACGCCTGTACAGCGGACACCGCAGCGATGAGAACAGATTTCATCATCTGAGCCTCCCTGACGTGTTATACGTCCTTGGCACCCACCTCGCCGGAGCCGCGCTCCCGCACGACCAGACGGATGGGCGTATGCTCCAGACCAAAGTTTTCGCGGATCTGGTTGATGAGATACCGCTGATAGCTGAAGTGGAACAGGTGCTTTGCGTTCACGAAGGCCACGAACGTGGGGGGACGGGTGGAAGCCTGTGTCAGGTAGTAGATCTTCAGGCGGCGGCCCTTGTCGCTGGGGGGCTGCATCCGGGCAGTAGCGCGGGCAAGCATCTCGTTCAGCACGCCGGTGGGCACGCGGGCACCGTTCTCGGCATCCACATCCCGGATCAGCTGCATCAGCTTGTTCACGTTGTAGCCGGTCTGGGCAGAGATGAAGATAATGGGTGCATAGCCCATAAAGCTGAAGCACTCGGCATAGCCGCGGCGCTGCAGTTCCATGGTGTTGGTCTCCTTGCCTTCCACGGCATCCCACTTGTTCACCACGATGATGCAGGCCTTGCCCTGCTCGTGGGCGTAGCCTGCCACCTTGCTGTCCTGCTCGGTAAAGCCAACAGTGGCATCCACAAGGATCAGCGCCACGCGGCTGCGCTCCACAGCGGCCAGTGCGCGCACTACCATATAACGCTCCAGACCGTCGGTGATGTTGCTGCGCTTGCGCAGACCGGCGGTATCGGTAAAGATGAACTTGCCATAAGCGTTGTCCACCGGGGTGTCAATGGCATCACGGGTGGTGCCCGCCTCGTTTGCCACGATCATGCGGTTCTCGCCCAGAATGCGGTTGGTCAGGCTGGACTTGCCCACGTTGGGGCGGCCGATGATGGCAACGGGGATACGGTCCTCCTCCACCACAGTCTCGCTGAAGTCCAGATGGGCGCACACTGCATCCAGCAGATCGCCCGTACCGTGACCGTGCACGGAAGAAATGGGCATCACCTCGTCAAAGCCGAGGTTGTAGAACTCGTACAGCTCCATGGGAGCCTCGCCCACCTTGTCGCACTTGTTCACGGCAAGAATGATGGGCTTATGGCTGCGGCGCAGCATGTGTGCCACGTCCTCGTCGGCTGCGGTCAGGCCGTTGCGCACGTCCGTGACCATGATGATGCAGTCGGCGGTGTCAATGGCGATCTGCGCCTGCTCGCGCATGTAGGCCAGAATGCCCTCGGTGGCCTTGGGCTCGATGCCGCCGGTGTCCACCAGCAAAAACTCGTGGCCGTTCCACTCGCAGTTGGCAAAAATGCGGTCGCGGGTAATGCCCGGGGTATCCTCCACAATGGCAAGGCGCTGGCCGCACAGCTTATTGAACAGGGTGGATTTGCCCACGTTGGGGCGTCCCACCACTGCTACGATCGGTTTGCTCATGGGGTCTCCTCCTTTCTTAAAAGGGGTAAAATACAATAAAAATGGCGTTATCAGCTGCCGCTCTTCCTTCTGCGGGCAATGTGCAGGCCGCTGCGCAGCAAGGCGCGGGCTTCGTCCCCACCTGCCGTGGGCAGCACCTCCACTTTTACGCCCAGCTGCTGTCCCAGCTGCTCCACCGTGATATCATCCAAGAAGGTATCTTTTTCCTCCCGCAGCATCACAGCCGGGATGCCCAGCGTTTTTGTGGCAAGGCTGCCGGCGCACTGGGCAATGATATCGGTAGCAGTGATCAGGCCGGTCACCCCCACATTGCCGCCGAAAAAGCGGTTCTGGATGGTGTGGACGTGCACGGTGATCATGGGGTACTGGCGGTGCAGCTCCTCCATCATGCGGGTAATAAGGGGCGCTGCCATGGTGCCGGTGACCACGTCCAGTTCCTTGGTGCCGTAGATGCGGTGGGGCTTGTCCAACTCGGCCAGAAATTCTTCCTCAAACAGGCGCAGCATGCCCACGCCGTTTTCCAGCTGGTCGTAGTCCTCGTAGAACGCTGCCGCAGGGATGGGGCGGCCTGCCTTAAGGTACCATTCATCGCTGGGGTAGATGATGCGCTTGCCGTGGCGGCGCTTGCATTCATCGCCGAATTCTTCCATAATGTCGATGACCTCGGCACTGGTCTTTGCATCGTAGGGCACCTGTGGGTACAGATTTTTGCGGTAATCCGTAATGCCGCAGGGCACGGCTGCAATGCTTTGCACCATGGGGGTCAGCTCCAGCAGGTCGGCAAGGGTGCGGCGCAGCTCGTTTCCGTCGTTCACGCCGCGGCAGAGCACCAGCTGACAGTTGACGGCAATGCCGCCCTCCACCAGACGGGGCAGGTACTTGAGCACCTCGCCGCCGCGCTTATTAGCAAGCATCCGCACCCGCAGCTGGGGGTTGGTGGTGTGCACCGAGATATTGATAGGCGAGATGTGCATCTTGATGATGCGGTCGATCTCGTGATCCTGCATATTGGTCATGGTGATGTAGTTGCCGAACAGAAAGCTCAGCCGCTCGTCATCATCCTTGAAATACAGGCTCTCGCGCATACCGGGGGGCAGCTGGTCGATGAAGCAGAACATGCAGTGGTTGGAGCAGGAGTGCTTCTGATCGCCCAGATAGGTCTGGAAATCGCAGCCAAAGGGGCCGCGCTCCGTGCGCTGCACATCCCACTCGCGGATGCCGTCTGCCACCCTTGCTTTCAGGTGGAAGCTTTTGCTGTCGGTGTAGAAATCGTAGTCCAGACTGTCGTTCAGCTCGTTTTCGTCCACGCTCAAAAGCTCGTCACCCGGGCCAAGGCCCAGCACTTCCGCTTCGCTGCCGGGTTCCACCCGTGCGATCTTCATTGCCACCGCATCCACCTCCTTTCAGACAGAACAAGAAGGGGAAGGCATGCGCCCTCCCCTTCTGTACATAACACCATTATGCCACCAATTACGCGCAAATTAGGCCTTCTTGATGACTTCCTCGCCCTTGTAGTAACCGCAGTTGCCACATGCCTGGTGGGGGAGCTTCAGAGAGCCGCAGTTGCTGCACTTGACCAGTGCGGGGGCCTCCAGCTTCCAAACATTGCTGCGACGCTTGTCGCGGCGGGCCTTGGAAAGATGTCTCTTAGGTACTGCCATATTTTTGCACCTCCTTGATGGGTTTATCAGTTCAGCAGTGATTTAAGGATTGCGAGCCTTGTGTCTACGGGAGCTTCGGCATGCTCTGCCGGCTGGCAGGTGCATTCCGCCTTCTTTTTGCCGCACACGGGGCAAAGCCCGGCGCAGTCGGCACTGCAAAGCAGCACCGTGGGGATCTGGAACATAAACTCCTGATTGAGCCATTCATCTACATCCAGATGTCCTTTTTCGTCCAGCGGAAGGTCAAAATCCGGGTCATCCAGATCCCGTTCCTTTACCGTCCACTCCGTATCGACCGTCTCCTCCCGAATGACCGGGTCCAGACAGCGGGCGCACTCTCCGTGCACCGATGCGTTTGCCCGCAGTGTCATCCGGACCTCGTCGCCGTCCGTCTCCGCTTCAAAAACAACGGTGACCGGCTGCGGGATCCTTGCCCCGGCATAATCATGTGCAGATAAATCACACTGAAACTCTGCATGATAGGGTTGTCTGCCGGTGGCGATAAACTTTCTCAGGTCAAATTGCATAGTACACCTCTAAAAGGCTGCTTTGTTAGTATAGCGCCAACGCAGCCCTTTGTCAACACCAAAACAGGCAGAAAACCGAAAAAATTTAAATTTCCCGGTTCTCTGCCTGTTCAAAGTGGTTCAGATCCCGATTTTCCGGAATTACAGGTACTTCTTCACATCGTGGGGCAGTGCAGCCTCGTCAGCGCTGACGGTAACAGTCACCTTCACGCTGTCGCCTGCAATGGCTGCCATCTCGTCCAGCACAACGCCCAGACGGTTGATGTCATGATCCAGCACCTTCAGGATGCCGTCAATGTACAGGTCGGTGATATCGTAGTTGCTTGCCATCAGGCCGGCAACAAAGCCGTACAGCATTTCGCCGCCGGAGATCTTGTACTCGTCCAGGTCGATCAGACGTGCAGCAGGAGCGATGTCGTAGGTGAGCTTCATGCCCTTTTCAACGACGACCACGTTGCCCTTGGAGGTCTTGACCGCATCATTGATCTGGTCGATCATAGCCTTGGTCTTGCCGGAGCCCTTGGTACCAACAATCAGTTTAATCATAGTTCAGTCCTCCTGTATTTTCCACGCCTTGCGGCGGGAGATCATTTTTATTTACTTCAGCTTTGCTTCCAGCTCGGCGGTCAGGCCTTCGTAGCCCGGCTTGCCCAGCAGAGCAAACATATTCTTTTTATAGCTCTCAACGCCCGGCTGATTGAAGGGATTGACGCTGAGCAGATAGCCGCTGCAGGCACATGCACGCCAGAAGAAGTAGATCAGGTAGCCCACATTGTAAGCGGTCAGGTCGTCCACCTCGATCAGCACCTCGGGCACGCCGCCGTCGGTGTGGGCGAGGATGGTACCCTCCATGGCCTTGCGGTTGACAATGCTCATGTTCTGGTTTGCCAGGAAGTTCAGGCCGTCAAAGTTGCCTTCCAGCGGGTCGATGAACAGATCCTGTGCAGGCTTCTTCACGTCCACGATGGTCTCGAACATGGTGCGGGAGCCTTCCTGAATGAACTGACCCATGGAGTGCAGATCGGTGGAGAAGATGCAGCTTGCGGGGAACAGGCCCTTGTTGTCCTTGCCCTCGCTCTCGCCGAACAGCTGCTTGTACCACTCGTTCATCAGGGCGAAGTCCGGCTCGTAGCACTCCAGAATTTCAACGCTCTTGCCCTTGCGGTACAGGATGTTGCGGATGGCAGCATACTTGTAAGCGTCGTTGTCCTTGCTCAGAACGGAGAAACGCTCCATGGAATCGGCAGCGCCCTTCATCAGGTCGTCGATGCTGATACCGGCAGCAGCAATGGGCAGCAGGCCCACAGCGCTCAGCACGGAGTAGCGGCCGCCCACGTCGTCGGGGACCACGAAGGTGGGCCAGCCCTGTGCGTCGGCCAGCTGCTTCAGGGTGCCCTTGGCACGGTCGGTGGTGGCGTAGATGCGCTTGTTGGCTTCTTCCGCGCCCATCTCCTTTTCCAGCAGTTCACGCAGCACGCGGAATGCCAGAGAAGTCTCGGTGGTAGTGCCGGACTTGGAAATGACGTTGATGGAGAAGCGCTTGCCCTTGCACAGGCTGATGATGTTGTTCAGGTAGGTGGGGCTGATGCTGTTGCCGCAGAAGTAGATCTTGGGGCCATTTTCCAGCTCGTTGTGGAACTGGCCCTTGACGGCCTCGATGACAGCGCGTGCGCCCAGATAGCTGCCGCCAATGCCGGCCACCACCAGCACATCGGAATCCTCGCGGATCTTTGCGGCGGCTTCCTTGATGCGGGCGAACTCTTCCTTATCATAATCACGGGGCAGATACATCCAGCCGAGGAAATCATTGCCCGGGCCGGACTTTGCTTCCAGCTGGTTATGGGCAGCTTCCACCTGCGGATAGATGGCTGCATATTCCTCTTCGCTGATAAAGCTGGAGAGGTGTTTTGTGTTCAGTGCGACGCTCATTTTATTATAACCTCCAAACGATTTGCCGGGCCTTTGCCCTGCGAGGAAATATCTTGGTATAAGTGTACCGTTCCCTCCGGGTAAAGTCAAGGTCAAATTCCTTAGATTTCATACAATTTTAATAGTGTTTTTTTGTTTCTTCATCCAGATTTGTTCAGGTATCCAACAGTTTCACCGGGCGTCCGGCTCACTTTTGTGCGCTGAAGCGCCTTTTTCGGCACAGGGTCAGGCTGCTGTCCCCCGCAGGCTGTCCCACAGCAGCTGCAAGGCGGTGTCAACATCCATGCGGGGCGCATCGGCGGCAGCGCACACCGGGTACTCCCCCTGTACTGCTTCGCCGCACAGCAGCTGCGCCTTGCCCACCGTCTGTCCCCGGGTCACCGGGGCTTCCAGCGTGTCGGGCAGTTCCAGCTGCACGGTCAGCTGTCCGGCGCTTTCGGCGGGCAGCAACGCGGTCTGCGGCAGAGCGGCGTAATCCAGCGGCACGGTCTCCTCGGTGCTGCCCTTTACCTTTAATTGCAGCGGGCGCTCCTGCGGCAGGGGCACCGGTGCGGCACGGTAGGCCGCAAAGCCGTAGTCCAGCAGGGTGGTGGCGGCTTCGAACCGTTCCTTGCTGGAGGGTGCACCCAGCACCACCGCGATGAGATTCAGCCCGTCCCGGGTGGCGCTGGCGGTAATGCACACGCCCGCTCCGCCGGTGGTGCCGGTCTTGAGCCCGGTGATGCCGTTATAACGCCGCAGCAGCTTATTGGTGTTCACCAGCTGGGTCTGCCCGCCCCGCAGGGTGTCCGTCCAGATGCCGGTATAGTGCAGCACCTCCGGGCAGGTGTTCAGGATGGTGCGGCTCATGATGGCTACATCCCTTGCGGTGGAAAGATGCCCTTCTGTGTCCAGCCCGCAGGCGTTGCGGAAGGTGGTGTGCTCCATGCCCAGCTCTGCGGCGCGGGCGTTCATCTGCTGCACAAAGGCAGGCTCGCTGCCGCCCACAAGCTCTGCCACCGCCACCGCTGCATCGTTGGCAGAGGACACACAGATGGCCTTGAGCATCTCGTCCAGCGTGAACTGCTCCCCGGGCTCCAGCCAGATCTGACTGCCGCCCATGTGGTAGGCGTGCTCACTAACCGGCACAGCGGTATCCATGGTCAGCCGCCCGGCGTGCACCGCCTCAAAGGTGAGCAGCAGGGTCATCACCTTGGTAATGGAGGCGATGGGCATGGTCTGGTCAGCGTTCATCTCGTAAAGCACCGCGCCGCTGGTCTGGTCGATAAGGATCGCCGCGCGGCAGGGCAGGGTAAGCTGCGGCGGGGTGACCGTCAGGGTCTGCACTGCCGGTTCTGCCTGTGCCTGCACCACCGGCTGGATGCGCAGCCCCTTGCCCTGTGCCGTGCCGAAGGCCAGCGCAAACAGCCAGAAGCAGACCACCCCCGCGCACAGCAGCGCCAGATTTCTCCGTTCCATTTCCGTCCCTCCCCGTGCGAAGTCTCTTGCTGCTACTGTATGCAGTGGTCTTTTCAGGCATGCCGCTCATCAATTTTGCCGTACCATTTTTCACATTGTGTTCGTTTTCTGTTAACTTTGGTACCTGTTCCTTGACTTTTCACGGCAAAACTTGTAAAATTGAACTGTTCCCAGAAGGGAGCAAGCCCAGTTTCATACAATCATGCAATCACAAGGAGGGTCTCATTATGAATCTTTCCCGCCGTAACTTTATGAAGATCGCCGGTCTGTCCGCTGCTGCTGTTGCAGGTGCCGCCCTGTTCACCGGTTGCTCCGGTCAGCTCATGCTGCCCGTCCGGTTCTCTGCTACCGTGATCGGTAAAGAGACCCAGAAGGCTCTGGACACCAAGCAGTTTTCTGTCGTGGCCGACCTGAGCCTGGACGCCCAGAAGAACGCCATCAACGCTTTTGTGAGATCTCAGCTTCGCCAGCCTATGTACGAGGTCGATTTCATTGAGCGCAAGACCGATACGCTGGACGGCAAGGAGACCGATTATCTGTTCGTTACCCTGAAAAACAGCTAACGGCTCGTCATTCCTTCCTGCAGCTTTGGGACGCGAGATTTTTCGCGTCCCTTTTTGTTTTGACGCCACTGCAAAAGACCGGTGTCTCCGTGCAAAAACAGTCTTGCACCCCGGTGGGCTTCTGTTATATAATGAGAAGAAATGCAAAACACCCCCGTTTTTATCGAAAGGATCGTTCCCCATGCGAGTTTGTTTTTATACCCTCGGCTGCAAGGTCAACCTGAACGAGACCGGTGCGCTGGAGCAGCTGTTCCGTGCCAACGGCTTTACCATTGCGCAGGAAGGCGAGGCAGCGGACGTGTTCATCGTGAACAGCTGCACCGTGACCAACTTCGGCGACCAGAAAAGCCGCAAGTGGCTGCGCCGCAAAAAGCGCGAAAACCCCGGTGCGGTGACGGTGCTGACCGGCTGCTACCCGCAGGCCTTCCCGGAGGAGGCCGCACAGTTCATGGAAGCCGACCTTGTGTGCGGCAACGGCGACCGCAAGGCCATCTTGGAGAACGTACAAAAGCTGCTGGACGGCCACGAGCGCATCGTAGCCATTGCCCCGCACCAGCGCGGCGAGCAGTTCGAGGAACTGCCGGTGGAACGGTTCGAGACCCACACCCGTGCCTTTATCAAGGTAGAGGACGGCTGCAACCGGCAGTGCGCCTACTGCGTCATCCCCCGCGCCCGCGGACCGGTGCGCAGCCGCGCCGAGGAGAGCATTCTGGCCGAGCTGCACCAGCTGGCCGCTGCGGGCTACCGCGAGGTGGTGCTCAGCGCCATCTCCCTGCCCAGCTACGGGCTGGACACCGGCACGAACCTTGTGGAGCTGGTGGAAAAATGCGCACAGGTGCCGGGCATCGAGCGCATCCGTCTGGGCAGCCTTGACCCCGATATGCTCACCCCGGAATTCATCTCCCGCTTGGCGGCGGTGGACAAGCTTTGCCCCCAGTTCCACCTGAGTTTGCAGAGCGGCTGCACCGCCACCCTGCGCCGGATGCGCCGGGTGTACACCGCGCAGGAGTACGCACAGGTGGTGGAGCAGATCCGCGCCGCCTACGGCAGCCGCCCGGTCAGCTTTACCACCGACTGCATCTGCGGCTTCCCCGGCGAGACGGCAAAGGACTTTGAGGAGAGCTGCGCATTTTTGAAGAAGATCGGCTTCCTCAAAGTCCATGTGTTCCCCTACTCCCGCCGCAGCGGCACCCCGGCTTATGATTTCCCGGATCAGATCCACGAGCGGGAAAAACAGGAGCGCAGCCGCCGCATGAACGCCGTAGCCGAACAGGTGCGCTGCGAGGCACTGGCTGCCTTTGAGGACACCGAGGACGAGGTGCTGCTGGAAACGCCCCTGTCCGGTACGCTGTTTACCGGCTACACCCGGTTGTACATCCCGGTGGTGGTCTCTGCCCCCGGCTGCGAGAGTGGGCAGATCGTGCGGGTAAAGCTGGGCCGCTACGACGGCGAGCGGGTGCGTGCAGCACTTTGCTGAAAATTTTTCATTTTACTTGCGCATTCTGTGCATCCGCATGAATACAATAAATTTTTAACAAATTTTGTGTTTTGCCCTTTCCATACGCACGTCTTTATGTTAAAATGAAGATGGATTTATCGGGTCCGGCGTGCTGTGAGCAACCAGCACGGTACCATCCGCGCCCGTATAGCGCCGTTTTTATGCTCTGCACGCAGGGCAGGCGGCTCCGTTTTTTGGCTGTTTCTGAGCAAGGAGAGATTGGAATGAGTTTCAGAGGAATCAATACCACGGTCATCCAGATCCGCCGTCAGGTGTTTACCGAGGTCGCCCGCATGGCTTACGCCAACGTCAAGGGCGAGCAGGCCAACCACCTGATGCGCAAGATCCCCTATACCATCATCCCCGGTGAGGAGGGCAAGCTGCGCAAGGACATCTTCCTGGAGCGCGCCATCGTTGAGGAGCGCGTGCGTCTGGCTATGGGTCTGCCCACCCGCCGCATGGACGAGCACAACAGCGTGGTCTCCGGTCTGGAGGACGCTTCCATTGCCGATAAGTACTATGATCCCCCGCTGGTCAACGTGATCAAGTTTGCCTGCAACCGCTGCCCCGAAAAGCTGGTCAAGGTGTCTGACCTGTGTCAGGGCTGCCTTGCACACCCCTGTATGGAAGTGTGCCCCAAGAAGGCCATCATTTGGGAGAGCGGCCGCTCCACCATCGATCAGGACAAGTGCATCAAGTGCGGCCGCTGCGCCACCGTCTGCCCCTACAACGCCATCGTCAAGACCGAGCGTCCCTGCGCCGCTGCCTGCGGCATGGGCGCTATCCACTCTGACGAACTGGGCCGTGCCGAGATCGATTATAGCAAGTGCGTCTCCTGCGGTCAGTGTCTGGTGAACTGCCCCTTCGGCGCCATTGCCGACAAGGGTCAGATCTATCAGCTCATTCAGGGCTTCAACCGCGGCGACCGCATCTATGCGCTGGTCGCTCCCGCCTTCATCAACCAGTTCCCCTCTCTGGCTTCCACCGGCAAGCTGAAGTCCGCCCTGAAGGCCATCGGCTTCTGCGACGTGGTGGAGGTTGCCATCGGTGCCGACCTGTGCACCGTGGACGAGGCACACGACTTCCTTGAGGAAGTGCCCGAGAAGCTGGACTTTATGGCTACCTCCTGCTGCCCGGCATGGAGCATGATGGCAAAGACCGCCTTCCCCGGCCTTGCCAAGAACATCTCCATGACCATGACCCCCATGGTGTTCACCGCCCGCATGATGAAGCAGGCCGACCCCGATGCCCGTATGTGCTTCATCGGACCCTGCGCCGCCAAGAAGCTGGAGGCCTCCCGCCGCACCGTCCGCTCCGACGTGGACTTCGTGCTGACCTTTGAAGAGCTGGCCGGTATCATTGAGGCAAAGGACCTGGATCTGGACAATCTGGAAGTGGATCCCGCCGAGATGGATCTGTGCTACGCTTCTGCTGCCGGCCGCGGCTTTGCACAGTCCGGCGGCGTGGCCAAGGCCGTTGCCGACAAGATCAAGGAATGGCGTCCCGACATGGAGGTGAAGATCGCCTCCGCACAGGGTCTGGCCGACTGCAAGAAGCTGCTGATGCTGGCCAAGGCCGGTAAGTACAACGGCTACCTGCTGGAGGGCATGGGCTGCCCCGGCGGCTGCATCGGCGGTGCCGGTACCATTGCCGACCCCGTGCGCACCGCTGCTGTGCTGAACAAGTATGTGAAGGACGCCACGTTCACCGACCCCGAGCAGAGCGCCTTTATGTCCAACATCCACATGCTGAAGGACGATCCCAACTTTGAGGTCTGAGCCGCTATAACGTAACCCTCAGGGGCTGCTGCACCGCGCAGCAGCCCCTTTTTGCATGACGCGAATCGCAGATTTTTGCAGCAGATACCGTTCCACGCTACGCCCCCCTCCTGTGAAAAAGTAGTTCCGAAACGCCCGCAGGCGTTTCGGAACTACAAATAAAAATACTCTTTCCGCTGAACATGGCTAGCAACGACGACGACCGCCGCCAGTGGCGGAAACAGGGAGGAGTTGTTGGGGCAGCGGCCAGCAAGACGCGAGTGCCGCCCAAGGCACGATGCGGATGCTGGGTGCCGCAACCCAATAAGCGGCGGCCATTCCAAATCGTCCTCCCGGTTCAAAGGACGCTGCAATGCCGCAGCGTCCTTTTTATCACATCTTCCACATTCTGTGTTGGATTCGAAACATTTTTGTGAAAGACTGCCAAGGCGCATTGACAAGGCCCTCCGGTCATGCTATGTTAGTATTGACAAATTAGCACCTTATGGAGCATTATATACTCTGTTTCGCCATGCCGTAGCTGCGGCAGAAAGGATAAAACCATGACTACTGCCTTAAAACGTACCGGCGCTGCCCTGCTGACGCTGCTGATGTTCTGTATGCTCACACTGGGCGCTTCTGCCGCCGCAAATACCCCCGTTGGGGTCAAATTCTGGAAGGAAAACTCCGACAAGGAATCCATGGCCAACTCCGGCATTGATTCTGACCGCGAGGCTACCCTTGCCCGCCAGTCCAACGGCACCTACACCCTGATGCTGCCCGTCAAGCAGGTGACCAAGCTCAATGTGACCGGCTGTCTGACCGGCCTGACCATCGGCGATGTGACCTACACCGGCACCCTGACCGGCGAGATCGAAAAGGGCAGCGGCATCCTGACCATCAAGAACCTGCCTGCCTCGGTGCTGACCGGCAGCGATGTGAGTAAGGCGCTGACCGTGACCTGCAACATCCAGATGGATCTGAGCCTGCTGGGCGAGATCAACACCACCGCCCGGATGTGCATCTGGGCAAAATAAACAGCACGATAACAAAAGCGCCGTTCCACCTGGGACGGCGCTTTTTGCTGTTCAGCAATCGATGTGCTTTTCCACAAAGTCGGCGGCCATTTTATCCAGCTGCATCACCGCATTTTCCGCGCCCTTCATCACCTTGCGCACATTGCGGCGCATCTGGCGCTTGCTCTGGGTAGCCATCATGGCACCGGCAGCCCCAAGGACTGCACCGGTGGCCATGCCCACCACCATGCCTGCGGCGGAATTTTCTCGCTGTTTCATCCTGAATTTCTCCTTTCGGCCTGTCATGACAGGGCTTGCAGTGCTATTATTTCCGCAAAAGAATCTGGTATACGCTTTTTTTATGCAGCAATTTGTGGTATACTGTTCTATGATGCTTTTTATAAGCCGCTGTGCGCGGCTTTTCAGCAAGGAGGTTTTCCTATTTGCAAAAACCCGTTGAACCAAAAAAGATCCTTTGCATCCACGATCTGTCCGGCGTGGGCCGGTGCAGCCTTGCGGTGATCCTGCCTGTGCTGTCAGTCATGGGCTTCCAGCCGGTGGCGCTGCCCACGGTGGTGCTCTCCACCCACACCGGCGGCCTTGGCACCCCCGCCCGGATGGACGGCAGTGCCTACGGCATGGCCGCACTGGAGCACTACCAGACCCTTGGACTGCAATTTGATTGTATCTATACCGGCTATCTGGGCGGCGAGGCACAGGTAGCGCTGGCTGAAAAAGCCTTTGCCCTGTGGCCTGCCGCCTACAAAGTGGTGGACCCCGTAATGGGCGATAACGGCAAGGCCTATTCCACCGTTACCCCGGCACTGGTCGAGCGCATCCGCAGCCTGTGCCGCGCGGCAGATCTGATTTTGCCCAACTACACCGAGGCGCAGCTGCTTTTGCAGCAGCAGCCGGTCACCGATGAGCTGGACGATACCGCCGCGCAGGCACTGGCAGATGCTTTGCAGCCGCTGGCCTCCAACGCGGTGGTCACCGGATTGCCGCTGGGCAAGTACATCGGCTGTGCCGGTACCGGCGCAGACCGCTTCGTCATCAAAAAGCTGCATATCAGCCGCAGCTTCCCCGGCACGGGGGATCTGTATGGTGCCGTGCTCATCGGCTCGCTGCTGCAGGGCAACGCCCTGAG
>ERZ1694980.368-NODE-368-length-21183-cov-27.689654_pt1 | contig 21183 bp, 12 predicted proteins | sample MGYA00581606_ERZ1694980 | MGnify/ENA primary metagenome ERZ1694980 (study PRJEB42213, sample SAMN07424368) | human gut metagenome | biome: ENVO:00009003; feature: ENVO:2100002; material: ENVO:00002003 | host: Homo sapiens | place: USA | collected 2014 ...
ACCAGAAGAAGAACTCCATCCTGACCGACCACGAAAAGTGCATCGTAGCCTACCATGAGATCGGCCACGCTCTGGTCGCCGCCAAGCAGACCCACTCCGCCCCCGTGCAGAAGATCACCATCATCCCCCGCACCTCGGGTGCTCTGGGTTACACCATGCAGGTGGACGAGGGCAACCACTACCTGATGAACAAGGAGGAGCTGGAAAACAAGATCGCCACCCTCACCGGCGGACGTGCCGCTGAGGAAGTGGTGTTCCACTCCATCACCACCGGCGCTTCCAATGATATCGAGCAGGCCACCAAGCTGGCCCGCGCCATGCTGACCCGCTACGGCATGAGCGATGAGTTTGACATGGTGGCACTGGAGACCGTCAACAACCAGTATCTGGGCGGCGACACTTCCCTTGCCTGCTCTGCCCAGACCCAGTGTGAGATCGACCAGAAGGTGGTGGAGCTGGTCAAGGCCCAGCACGCCAAGGCTGTGCAGATCCTGACCGACAACCGCGCAAAGCTGGATGAGCTGGCCCAGTATCTGTACCAGAAAGAGACCATCACCGGTGACGAATTCATGGAGATCTTAAACCGAAATGATAGCTGATGCCGCCCTGAACCCGCTCTTGGCTCCCCCTTTGGGGGAGCTGGCATTGCGGAGCAATGACTGAGAGGGCGAGCCCGCTAAATTTTTCAATCCCCCTGCAATAAACAAGCCGCCCGTTCCGTATTCATTACAGAACGGGCGGTTTTTCGTCCATAGTACAGGAGGTATATTTCTTATGAAGATTCTGAATACCATGCTGGGCCGTCAGGCCATTGCCGCAGCCCTGGTGCTGTCCCTTGCCATCCCCATGAGCGTCGGCGCATTTGCCGAGGAGCCTGCCGCTGCGGCTGCCGCCGATGACACCGTTGTTGCAGGCTACCTGCCCCCGCAGGACGAAAGCGTAATGCTTCAGGGCGAGATCGCGCTGCACAGCGGCGACGTTGCCGTGGGCGAGACCGACCCCGCCTACGGCGGCTACGGCGCACCGGAGGGTGACCCCATTCAGGGCGACATCATGCTGATCTCCGCTGACGGGGCAAAGACCACCGAAGCCCGGTACACCGTCAAGGGTCTGCTGGGCCGTCAGGTCCTTTACACCGCCCGGCAGGAGGGCCGTGTCCTGACGCTGGACGTGCCGGACTGCGCCGCCACCTTCCGCACCACCATTCAGGATATGAAGACCCTGATGAATCAGGGCGTGTCCACGCTGGTGCTCACCACGGAGAAGGGTTCCACCACCCTGAACCTTTCCCTGCTGTGCGAGGGCCAGACCGACACCCAGCGGGTAGTGCTGCGGCAGCTGGGCGACAGCGCTTTCCTGACGGTCGGCCTGCGCTGCCGCCGCGACCTCATCGTGGGCCGCTGAGTGGAGTGTGTTCCCCTTTCCTGAAGCTTAACAGAAACACAGCAGGAGCGCTCTGCCGGTATGACCCGGTGGGGCGCTCCTGCTGTGTTTGGGATATATCAGAGGATGTCAAATTTTACTGCGCGTTCTGCTTGAGGTCCTGTGCCTTCTTCCAAGCACGCAACACGCTGATCTTGGTAACCATGTTGTCCGGATAGAACTTCACCTGTTCAGGGGGCAGCTCTGTATCCTGATCGTTCAGGTCAGGCATGAGGTCGTGCTCCATGGACCAGCGGGCAGCATGCTGCAGATCCATATCCTGTTCTTCCTGGCCAACATCGGGGTAGAGGGTCTCAGATTCCGGCATAGGCTTGCCTGCATCCTCCCACAGCATCATTGCAAGAGCACTGCGGTTGCTGGGGAAGTAAGGCAGACCCCACATCTGGCCCACAAGATCGGTGCCCAGCGTGTAGCCGACCAGTGCGCCGCCAGCCACAACAGCCGTACCGACAATGATGGGGCCAACAACATCAGAACCATCCTCAATGTCAGCGCTGCGGTACTGTGCAGCCACATCCACATCGTCATTCATGGTAAAGGTGATGGACTCAGCCTTGTAATCCTGCTCCTGCGGCAGGTCAAAATTGCCGGTAGACCAGAGATCAAACACCATACCCTCGGGAACCTTCGTCTGGTCCAGCGTCACGGTGACTTCTGCACCATCCGGCACAAGGCAGGTCTGCTTGCCGCTGGCCTCATCGGTGCTGGTTTCCAGCGTATCGGTCACATCAATGTCGCCGTCTTTCACAGCAAAAGTGCCGCCGGTCACGGTCAGGGTATGATTGACGACAGGCTCATCCTTCTTCCAGTATGCCGTAAACACTTCATCACCCGTCAGGACAAGCTCACTCTCAGCTTTATAGAGCTTACCGTTCTGGCTCAGCCATCCAGCAAACTTGTAGCCTTCTCGTGTGGGAGCTGCTGCAAGCTTCACGCTCTCATTTTCACGGGAATAAGCATCTTTGTAGGCAGTTTCGTCGTCAACGCCTTCATTCAGGTTGTACTGGAGGCGGTACACGCTGGCATGTTCCAATTCTTTTTTCGTCCAGCCGCAGTACTTGCAGGTTTTTGTCACTTCACACTCATCAACACGCTCAACGCTCGGTGTCCAATCCGAACGGCCGGTAATTTCATAGGCATCCTCCTTCTCACCAACGGTATAGGAGTGCGTCTTCATCTTGCCGTTTGTCCAGACCAGATCGCCGCCCAGATACACGTCCGTATAGCCAGTGTTGCCCGTAAAGCCAGTGCTTTTGTCCTCTTTAAAGCCGAACAGCTGCGAGCAGGTCGTATTACTCAGGGCTGCATCAATGGTCTGGGGATTGTCGATATGAATGATGTACTTATAGGGACGCATGTTGCTGTCGTTGATATTCAGCGCTTGTTTATTGAGGATGGAGGAATTCACAGTGCAGTTGTTAAAGTAAACCGTAATGTCATGTTTTCCTGCACTGAAATCCGTGTAAACATTGACTGCTTTTCCCGTTGTATTAAAGGTGCAGTTATCAAATATCATGGTCGGGGAGCTATACGTCCAGATCGCATAATCGAAGGGTGGAGCATAGAAGGTCGTATCAGTGAACACTGCACTGGTATAGCCCCAATAGTCTGTCTTGCCGTTGATGACGCAGTTTTCCACCACTGTATTGTCAATACGGATGAAGCCCAGATAATCTTTATCACCGGAGCGAAGCGTCATATTTTTGAAGGTGACTGTTCCGGCACCATCAAAGCTGTAATCGCCGTTATACTCTGTGCCCAAAAGATTCGGGTCCGGCACCTCAGCACCGATATACCAGGCCGTTTTGTCAGGCCCCTGCCCCACAAAGGTCAGGTTTTTTCCCTTGGTCGTATCGTCGCTTTTGATACCGTACAGTGTATAATTGCCCTCGCCAAGGATGATGGTATCACCGCTCGATGCCGCTTTCACAGCATCCACCAATTTCGCATAGCTCCCCTCCTTACCGTCGATCTTTACCGCATGCGCGTCGGGTGCGTCATCCGCAAAAGCCAGCATGGGAAGCATCTGAAGCATCATTGCCACTGCCAGCAGGGCCGCAAAAAACCGGTTTTGACTTTTCTGTTTCAACTTTCTTCATTCCTTTCATCACTATTTGCATTTTTGCAACGGATTCCCCGCAAGGAACCCTCCAGATTCCTACCGCACTGTCACCTCCCCTGTAGGTTCCATTTTCCGCATTGCAGGTCTCAGCCAGGTTGCTGAGCGCTTTGTTCTCAAAGGAATTTTCTGTCATTTCATTATACCCCCCCTAAATTAAAATCAAGTATTTTGAAAACTTTTGTTGATATTCACAAATCAGGTATCCTCTTTCGGTCATTTTCACGAAACTGCCTTTGACAAAGAAAAAAGCGGCCTGCCAGTGACTGACAAGCCGCCAAAATATTGTCCTATTCCAAATGAAAAATTGCTGACAGCATGGGGCCCAGCTTTTTTGCCGCAAACAGCAGAAGCCCCCCGCCGGTTCTCCCGGCGGGGGGCTTCTCTTGTGGCAGCTTATGGTAAACGGAGAGTGGATATCAATTGAGAATGGGATTCAGGATCTCGACCAGTGCATGATACTGGGTGGCGTAAGCTTCTGCGCCGTCCTTTGGGCGGCCCGGCTCGGCCATCTCGGACTTCATCTTCTCGACGATCGGGTTATTCTCAAATTGGAGCTTCTGGCTCTTTCCGCCTTTGGCTCCTGGTGCAAAGAAATCAAACATTGCCAGGTGGGGCTCCAGCGTCAGGAAGCCGTGGTAGCCCTCCTCGCAGAAAGCACGGCGAAGCAGCTCAGGGATCTTGCCAAGGCCGGTGCCTGCGGGCACATTCAGCAGGTAGCCGGGCAGAGCATCCTTGATGTGGATATAAGCGATCTGGTCATGGAGCAGTTCCCAGCACTCCGCGGTGTCCTGCTCACACTGAACAAAGTTGGCAAAATCGAACGCCGCCTTGAAGTGGGGGCAGGCCAGCCGGTCGAACAGCAATTTGCAGCGGGCACCGGTGTCTCCGTAGATGCCCTTCTCATTTTCATGGAGCAGGACAATGTCATGCTTTTCCGCGATCCGGATAAACTGACGCAGCTTATCCAGCACCACATCGGTATAGCTGTCTGCATCGGCATCCTTGGGGATGAGGAAGCTGAACATCCGGATGAAGGAGCAGTCCAGCAGCTTGGCCGTTTCGCAGAGTGTTTCCAGCTGCTCCAGCTGCTTGGCAAAGCCCTCTTCATCGTCCACCTCCACCTTGCCGATGGCCGTACCCAGGCTGGAAACGCCCACACCTGCGGCCCGCAGTTTTGGCAGAAGAACCGTGCGTACTTCCTCGGGGGTGTAATCGGCAATGCCCTTGTGCTCGGCGCTGCGGATGCAGATATACTTCATCCCCAGATCCGTCACAGTTTTGAGCTGCTGGTCAAAGTCCTGGCTGATCTCATCCGCAAAACCGGAAATTTTTTCGTAAACGCTCATAAGACACACCTCATTCACCGATCTTTGTTTTCCGAACATAACAGCACTGTTTCTGGCTTGTAGTATACCACTCTTCCGGGCGCTGTGTTATAATAAATCGAAGGAAAATATCAAAATTCAAAGAACGTTCATAAATTCAACGCAACCGCCAAACAAGGAGGCACGTTCTTGTGCAATTCAACGAAAAAGAAAAAGTTCTCCAACTTTTTGGGGAAATAACAGCAGAAGCCCCCCGCCGGGAGAACCGGCGGGGGGCTTCTCTGTATGCGAATGAGGGGGTTACTTCTTTGCCAGGTACTTACGGATATCGATGGCCACAGCCACGATGATGACAAGGCCCTGGACGATATAGGTGTAAGAGGAGTTGACGTTCATAAACTGCAGAGCGACCTTCATCAGCTCAAAGACCAGAACGCCGACCAGAATGCCGGGCACGGTGCCGACACCGCCGGTGGTGGAAACGCCGCCGATGGTGGAAGCCGCAATGGCATCCAGCTCATAGCCCATTGCAGTGTTGACGGATGCGCCGCCGGACTTTGCAGCCAGCAGGCAGCCTGCCAGACCGAACATGCAGGAAGCCAGAATGTAGATGCGGATCTTGGTAGCATGCACGTTGACACCGGCCACCTCAGCAGCAGCTTCGTTGCCGCCGATGGCGTACATGTACTTGCCGTGGCGGGTCTTGTTGTACAGGAACCAGAAGCATGCAGCCACCACCAGTGCGATCCAGATCAGCACGGGCACACCGATGATGGTGTTGGAGGCCAGAGAGGTGAAGTTCTTGTTCAGGGAGCCGATGGGGGTACCGCCGGTGTACACCAGACAGATACCGTAGACCACCTGCTGCATACCCAAGGTAGCAATGAAGGGCTGCACCTTCAGGTAGCTGACCACCAGACCGTTGCACAGACCCACGATGGCGCAGATGGCAATGACCAGAATGAACACCACGGGGGTGGACAGGGTGGGCATATTGGGGTAGAACTTGCCGGAAGCGCCTTCGGTCTGCGCAAAAATGCAGGCCAGACATGCGGCAAAACCAGCCAGACGGCCAGCGGACAGGTCGTTACCGGTGGTGATCAAACAGCCGGAAATGCCCAGAGCGATGATGTAGCGGATGGACACGTTCTTGAACAGGTTGATCATGTTGGTGCCGGAGAAGAAGTTGGGGTGCATGATGCCAACGATCAGAGTGATGGCCAGCATCATCATGATAATGGCGTTGTTGCTGAGCCACTTGCCCACAGCCTTGCCATTCAATTTTTTGGTAGCTTCCACGATAGACAGCCTCCTTAATTACTGATTTGCCGCAGCTGCGTCAGGTGCGGTCTCGAACTGGGTAGCCAGCGCCATGATGTTCTCCTGCGTGGCATCCTTACCGTCGATAAAGCCGGTGATACGGCCATCGCACATGACCATGACACGGTTGGACATACCGATGATCTCGCTCATTTCAGAGGAGATCATGATAATGCTCTTGCCCTGCTTGGCCAGATCGGCGATGATGCAGTAAATTTCATACTTTGCACCGACGTCGATGCCGCGGGTAGGCTCGTCCAGAATGAGCACATCGGGGTTGTTGGCAAGCCAGCGGGCGATCAGCACCTTCTGCTGGTTGCCGCCGGAAAGGCTCTTGATCTGGGTCTTGGGGCTGGGCACCTTGATGGCCATCTTTTCCTTGTTGGTAGCCACCAGATCCAGGATCTTCTTGTTGTCCAGCATGATGGGGCCCTTGCGCAGGGCATCCAGCGATGCAATGGAGATGTTATCCGCAACACTCAGCACACCCATGATGCCGGTGGCACGGCGGTCCTCGGTCAGCAGAGCCACGCTCTTCTGGATGGCGTCGCGGGGCTGCTTGATGTTCACCTCTTCGCCCTTGATCCACACCTTACCGGAGGTATGGGCACGCAGGCCGAAGATGCCTTCCATCAGCTCGGTGCGCTGTGCGCCCACCAGACCGGCCACGCCCAGGATCTCGCCTTTTTTGACCTCGAAGCTGCAGTGGCGGAAGGAGCGGGGATGGATGGATGTAAAGTCCTCCACCTTCATCATCACCTCGTCCGAGGGATGGTTCTCCAGCGGGGGATACAGGTTCGACAGCTCACGGCCGACCATCTTTGCAATGATCTGCTCCTTGGTCATGTTGGCAACGTCCCACTTACCGATGTACTGGCCATCGCGCATGATGGTGACTTCGTCCGCGATCACCTTGATCTCGTCCATCTTGTGGCTGATATAGACCAGTGCCACGCCCAGAGCCTTCAGCTCGCGCATGATGCGGAACAGCGACTCAACTTCGTTTGCGGTCAGTGAGGAAGTGGGTTCGTCCAGGATCAGCACCTTGCAGTTTGCGGAAACAGCCTTTGCAATTTCCACCATCTGCATCTGTGCGATGCTCAGAGAGCCAAGCTTTGCACGGGGATTGATCTCCAGCTTCAGCTTTTTCAGCAGCTCCTCCGTATCCTTGTACATTTTGGCGTGATCCACCACCGTAACAGGGCCGTACTTTTTGGTGGGGTAGCGGCCCAGCCAGATGTTCTCGGCCACAGTACGTGCCGGAATCGGCTGCAGTTCCTGATGCACCATGGCAATGCCGCGGTTCAGTGCATCCAGAGGGGTGGTGATGGTAACTTTTTCGCCCTCGTATTCAATTTCGCCCTCGTCCATCTTGTAAATGCCGAACATGCATTTCATCAGGGTGGACTTACCGGCGCCGTTTTCACCCATCAGCGCCATGACCTTACCGGGGCGAAGCTCCAACTGGGCGTGATCCAGCGCTTTGACGCCGGGGAAGGTCTTGACCACGCCTTTCATTACCAGACGGTATTCTGACATTCCGCAGAGCCTCCTTGTCGTTTATCATCGGGCCGCAGAAAAACCTTTTTTCAAAACAAGGCGCGTGCGCGGAGAATATTTCTCGCACGCACGCGCTTTATAGCTTTGCTCAAGCCGTCAAGGTCCACTGCGCACCTTGCATTGTTTCAGGAAAACTTTGGTCTTACTTCGCGTACTCGGAAGCGTTGTCCTTGGTCACCTTCACATAGTCGACCCAGTAGTACTGCTCGACCTTGGAGCCTTCGACGTACAGCTTGGTAGCCTCAGCAGCTGCAGTAGCCTGACCCACGTCATCGTTCAGAACGGTACCGGTCATGTTGCCATCCAGAACGTCCTGAACAGCCTCAGCCAGTGCATCGACACCAACCAGATAGATGTCCTTGCCGACGGTGCGGTTAGCCTGCTGGATGGACTGCAGAGCGCCCAGTGCCATTGCGTCGTTGTTGCAGAAGACAACTTCGATCTTGTCGCCGTACTGAGACAGAGCGTTTGCAACGTCCTGCTGAGCGGTGGTCTGATCCCAGTTGTCCAGGTACTCGTACAGGCACTCAACTTCCTTGCCTGCATCGGTCAGGGCCTTGATGGAGTACTCGGTGCGGTACTGAGCATCGATGTTCTCGGGGTCGCCCTTGCACATAATGTAGGTGATCTTGCCGTCGCCGTTGATATCGCCCTGAGTCTCGGTCTCCAGGATCAGCTCGCCCTGATAAGTACCGGACTGACGTGCGTCAGCACCAACGTAGCAGCACTTGTCTGCGTAGGAGTCCAGAACGCTCTTGTCGGGCTCACGGTTGATGAAGACGATAGGAGTCTCAGAGGGCTTGACGGTATCAACGATGGTCTGTGCGGAAGTGGTCTGGACAGGGTTGATGACCAGCACGTCCACGCCCTGCTGCAGGAAGGTGTTGATCTGCTCGGTCTGGGTGTTCTGGTCGTTCTTGCCATCAACGATGGTCACGGCGTAGCCCTTATCCTTCAGGTACTCTTCCAGGTCGGTGCGGTACAGGGTCATAAAGTTATCAGCAAACTGATAGATGCAGACACCGACGTTTGCGCTGCCGGTTGCAGCTTCAGAAGCAGCTGCAGAAGCAGCTGCAGAGGAAGCGGCGGTAGAGGAAGCAGCAGTGGAGCTGGAGGAGCCGCCGCAGGCGGTCAGAACGCCGGCAGCACCCACAACAGCAGAAGCCTTCATAAAGTCACGACGGGAAATCATTTTCATAATCTTGTTCTCCTTCATTCGCATATCACAGCATCTCATGGAATATACTTACATGTATGTTCCATGGTTTCTGTTTGTATTATAACCGTCTGGAAAATCATTCGCAATGGGACAAGTTCACAAGATTCCGGTCGTTTCTTTGTGCATTCTTCACAGTTGATATTGTTGTGTACAACATTCTTTTTGCTATCAGGCACAAAATCAGTCGAAAATGCAACATACATCCAAATTCCATGCCAAAAATCCATAAATCCTTTCAAAATGGTTACAACATCGTTCTGTTCATGCAACAAATTTCTCTGTACAGAAAATGCCCGTTTTTTCCCGGGAGTTTTGCACAAAACGTGCATTTCCGGGAAAAACCGGGCATTTTTTTCATTTTTCACTTTTCTTTGTGTTCGCGGCGGTAGCGGGTGGGGGTGACTCCCAGCGTCTTTTTGAAGATCTTTGTAAAATAATTCACGTCCAGAATGCCCACTTCCTCGGCCACGGCGGCAATGGTGTGGTTGTTCTGCACCAGCAGCTGGGCCGCGCGGTTGACACGCTGGGTGTTGATATAATCGATCAGGGTGCTGCCGGTCTCCTGCTTGAACAATGCCGACAGGTACGATGGGCTGATGAAGCACATGGCGGCCAGACTTTTCAGCGTCAGCGGCTCGGCCACGTTCAGGTTGACGTAGTTCATCACCTTCTGCACCGCGGGCGAATACTCCTTCAACGAGTAGCGGCGGACATAGGCACAGTAATCCCGCGTCATCTGCCACATCATCTCGTTGGGCACCTCGTTGGCTTCCTCAATGATGCGGCTGTACTTGCTGGAAATGGCATCAATATAATAGGGATGCACCTTGCTGGGTTCAATGGCCTTGCGCAGCAGGGTGTTCAGCACGATCATCTTGTTCTTCTGCTGGTAGAGCGTCCCCTCGAACCGGCCGCCATAGGTAAAACGGGAATGCTGGTGCATGGCCTCGATGGCGGCTTCCTCATCGCCCCGGGCCACCGCGTCCAGAATGCGGTTCTCCGATTCATACCGCTGCTCCAGCATGGTGACCGGGATCTCCTTCTGGAACTCCGGCTCGTGGAAATAGCGGGTATCCGGGTGGAACTGGAAGGGCAGGAATTCCTTCAGCTCCTGCACCGGGACAGTGCAGCCGAACATCGTATCCACCACAACCCGTAAGGCTCCATAGAAATCGCTGGCCTCCAGGATCTTCACGCCGTTGTAGTACTCCTGCACAGCGGCCTCTCCGGCTTCCCCCAGATAGCGCCTGACCCATTTGCGGGCGCTCGGGGTGCGGGGGCCCACCGTCCAGGGGCCAATGAGAAAGACCGTGTTTTTTTCATCGGGGATGCGGAACAGGGCAAAGTGCAGCTCAAAGGTGCCCTCCACCAGCAGCAGGGTATTTTCAGGGGTGCTGTCCAGCAGCAGCTGGCCGAACTCCTGCCAGTCGAACTGGGGGTCCAGCGATCGCCGCAGGCCGTAGTCAAACTCTTCCAACCCCTCAAAGGGCGGGGTGACCCGCCGGGTCGGGATATTCTGCACCGCTGCCAGCTTTGTAAGGATCTGCAAAGGATCCACCCGCATCGTACACCGCTCCTTTTTCCTGTTGTTCCGCTCGTGCCATTGTATCATTCCTGATATATTAGTATACATCAATTTTGAAGCAGAAACAAGCCGCCCACAGGAATTTCCCGTGAGCGGCTTGATCCGTTTCCTTACTTATTATGGCGCTGTGCCAGTGCGGCCACGTTCTCCTCCACCTTCTGTTTGGTCAGGGGGTAGATGAAGAACAGGCTCAGGGCCACGGCCACGAAGCCGATGGCGGGGGCAATGCAGGAGATGTTGAAGATGCCCATGGTGACCTCCGGGTCAAAGGCAGTGGCAGCGCTGTAGCCGATCATGGTCAGCAGGCCGCCGGTCAGGCCGGAAGAGAACGCCTGACCCAGCTTGCGGGCAAAGGAGTAGACCGCATAGATGGTGCCGTCCTCACGGATGCCGTTGCGGACCTCGGAATCATCGATGACATCGGTGATCATTGCCCAGATGATGGTATTGAAGAAGCCCAGGCAGATGAAGGCGGCGCAGAAGAAGCCGACATAGACCCAGACATTGGTGGGCTTGAGAACAAAGCAGATGACCTCCAGCACCGTGGCCACGATGCAGGATACGGTGGCCAGCTCTTTTTTACCGAACCGGTTGGCCAGCTTGGAGGCAAAGGGTGCGCAGACGAGCAGGATCAGCACGCTGCTCAGCAGAGAAGCGGTAGACTGGGCGGCGGCGCTGCCGTAGAAGTTGGGGAACACATAGCCTGCCATGCCCTGCATGGTCAGCATGGCCAGCAGCAGGAAGAGGGCGGCAGCAATGATGCCCAGCAGGGCACGGTTGGTGAACACGCTCTTGAGCATCTTGCCAATGTCCATCTTGCTGTTGTTGGCGGGCACGTCCACACGCTCACGCACCAGGTTAAAGCAGAGCAGGTAGCAGAGGATGGCGCAGACAGAGAAAACGCCTGCAATGATGGTCATACGGCTGCCGGAGAGGACCGTCTGACCATTGACGGTGACGTAAGCCACCATGGGGGTGCCAACGCCGATCACAAGGCTGGCCAGGGTGCTGCCGATGGTACGCCAGGTGGACAGCTCTGCGCGGTCCTTGGGGTCAGCAGAGATGGCGGAGGCCATGGAGCCGTAAGGGATGTTGACGGAGGTGTAGAAGATAGAGCCCCACAGGATATAGGTCACAAAGAGCCATGCCACCTTGAAGCCGTAGGACATCCCGGCCAGACCGGACTGGAAGATGAGGAAGGATGCGATGGCCACAGGGCCGCACATCCGCTTGAGCCAGGGGCGGAACTTGCCGTCCTTGGTGGGCTTGGAGCGGTCCACGATCTGGCCCATGGTCACATCGGTAAAGGCATCCACAAAGCGGGCGATCATCATGATCATGCCCACAACACCAGCGCTCACGCCCATCACGTCGGTATAGAACTTCATCAGGAAGCTGGACGACAGGATAAAAGTAAAATCGTTGGCGAAATCGCCGAACATATAGCCGACCTTGTCCCGCATCCCAAACGGGGTGGTCTTTTGCATTTCATTTGCCATTGTATTCTCCTTCGGTGGTCAATTCAAAACGGTACAGCGTCCCTTCTGCTGTATCCAAGTTTGTACTCCAATATTATGACAAACTTTTATCAAAAAATGTTAGAATATTTTTTAGGTGAATTCGTACAATTTTAAGGTATTGTTTTTGTACATTTTCACAGTTCGTTCACATTCTGTTTTTTCCTCTTTTTCCCAGCATTCACTTTTTGCGGCATCCTTTACGGAAGTTTTTAAACCAGGCCGGAGATAATAGGTATTCTGCCCAGAGCAGCGCCTGTTTTCCTGAAAAAAGTCTGGATTTATTCAAAAATCTTTCTATCCCTTTTATAAAATTTCTGTCATACTGGGTACAAAGACAATAAACGCCCCTGTGGCACGCAAAATGCCGCCGGGCTGATGAATGTGAGGTCATCCTGATGAACCGCTCCCTGCTGTATCCCCGCGCTACCACCACCCGCCGTCTCATCGGCCTGGACGGGATGTGGCGTTTCAGCTTCGACCCCGAGAGCAAGGGTGTGGAGGCCGGATGGGCGCTGGACCTGCCCGCCTCTGTTTCCATGCCGGTGCCTGCCTCCTTCTGCGACCTGTTCACCGACAAGGCCTCCCGCGAATACTGCGGTAATTTCTGGTACGAGACCAGCTTTTTTGTCCCTGCGGAATGGAGCGGCTGGGACATCGTTCTCCGGTTTGGCTCGGTCACCCACCGGGCCCGGGTCTTCGTCAATGGCGTGGAGGTGGCCCAGCACGAGGGCGGCTTCCTGCCCTTTGATGCCACCGTGACCAACATCGTGCGCTACAACCAGTTCAACAAGCTCAGTGTTCTGGCGAACAACGAGCTCAGCGAGACGATGCTGCCCGCAGGCACCACCCGCACCCTTGCAGACGGCAGAAAGATCGCCGCACCCTACTTTGATTTTTACAACTACGCCGGCATCCACCGGCCCGTCTGGCTGATGGCCCTGCCCAAGGAGCGGGTGCTGGACTATTCCACACGATACCGCCTGACCGAGACCGGGGCCGAGATCGACTATACCGTGTCCACCAACGGCACCCACCCCGTGACTGTGGAGCTTTACGACGGCACCACCCGGGTGGCCGAAAGCTCCGGCACCACCGGTACGCTGGTGGTCAAAAACGCCAAGCTGTGGAACGTCCACGCCGCCTATCTCTACGATCTGGTCATCCGCATCCACGAGGGCAGCGCGGTGGTGGACGAGTATCTGGACCGGATCGGCATCCGCACCTTTGAGATCCGGCACGGGCGTTTCCTGCTCAACGGCAGCCCGGTCTATCTGAGGGGCTTCGGCCGGCACGAGGATGCCGACATCCGGGGCCGCGGGCTCGACCTGCCCACCGTCAAGCGGGATTTTGAGCTGATGAAGTGGATCGGCGCAAACTGCTTCCGCACCAGCCACTACCCCTACGCTGAGGAGATCTACCAGATGGCCGATGAGGAGGGCTTCCTTATCATTGACGAAGTCCCCGCCGTGGGCTTTCTGCAGAGCACGGCCAACTTCCTGGCCGCCAATCAGGGCAACGGCAGGCAGCAGGGCTTTTTTGAGAAGGAGACCACGCCTGCGCTGCTCAAAAACCACAAGGCAGCCCTGACCGATATGATCGACCGGGACAAAAACCATCCCTCGGTCATCGCATGGAGCCTGCTCAACGAACCTCAGTGCACCAGCGCGGGCACCGAGGAATACTTCAAGCCCCTGTTTGAGCTGGCCCGCCGCCTCGACCCCCAGAAGCGCCCCCGTACTTATACGGTTCTGATGACCAGCCTGCCCGACACCAGCAAGGGCCAGCGCTTTGCCGATTTCGTCAGCCTGAACCGCTACTATGGCTGGTATGTACTGGGCAGGGCCGGGCTGGCGGATGCCGAAGCCGCCTTCCACCATGAGATGGACGGCTGGGCAAAAGTCCTGCATGGCCGCCCGCTCATCTTCACTGAGTACGGCACCGACAACCTGAGCGGTGCGCACAAGCTCCCCAGCGTGATGTGGAGTGCCGAGTACCAGAATGAATATCTGGAGATGACCCACGCCGTGTTCGACCACTACGATTTCGTGCAGGGTGAGCTGGTGTGGAATTTTGCCGATTTCCAGACCACCGAGGGCATCCTGCGGGTGGACGGCAACAAAAAAGGCATCTTCACCCGCCAGCGCCAGCCCAAGGATGCGGCGTACCTCTTCCGGGAGCGGTGGACAACGCTGCCGGTCGATTTCAAGAAGCGAAAAAAATGATCCCAGAAAACAGCAGCGCCCTGCCGGTTTACCCCGGCAGGGCGCTGCTTGTTTGATATGGCTTTTACTTGATGCAGCTCGAGCACGGGCTGTACCCTGCCGCAATGGCCTCCTCGTAGCTGGAGAAGAGGATCTGGTTCTTCTCCGCAGGGAGGTTGGCACAGCTGGGCAGGTGGAACTTTTTGCTGTTCACGTTGCCGATATACCCCTGCTGCGCGGTGGACGATGCCGTCGGGTCGGTGGGGTTGAGTTCAGCATCGGTGGCCGTTTTCTCGGTGCGAATGGTATAGTTCTGTCCATCGGAACCGATCACGATGGCCCCCAGCAGGTCGGTACGGTAAACATCCACGCCCGCATCCCGCAGGATGCTCAGGGTCTCCTCGTGGGGGTGGCCGTACTTGTTGTTCACACCGCAGGAGATGATGCCCATCTCGGGCAGGACGGCGTTCAGGAAGATGTAGCTCGTACTGGTGCTGGAGCCGTGGTGGCCCACCTGCAGAACATCTGCCTTCAGGTTGGCACCGCTGTTCACAAGATCGCGCTCCGCATCCGATTCCATATCGCCGGTGAGCAGAAAGCTGGTGGAGCCGTAGTCCACCCGCAGAACGATGGAGGTATCGTTGGTGTTGTCATACTGCGCCACAGGGCCCATCATGGTCACAGTGGCGCTGCCCAGCGGCCAGACCGTGCCCACGGCGGGCACCTCCACCTGCAGGCCCTGCTGCCCGGTGTACTTGACGAAATCCTGAAAGCACTTGGTGGAGGCTTCCGTCACGGGGCTGTACACATGGTCTGCCGGAAAATAGGCCAGCGCAGCGGACAGGCCGCCCACATGATCCTCATGGGCGTGGGAGCAGAACACATACTGCAACTCCTCCACACCGAGATTCTGCAGGTAGGAGACGACATAGCTGCCATCGTCCACATTGCCGCCGTCGTAGAGCATATACTGGCCGTCACATTCCACCAGCACGCTCAGGGCCTGCCCCACATCCAGGAAGTGCATCTCAAAGTTGGCGGTCTGGCCGTCTCCGGCAGGCTGGGCAGTGCTGACCGTAGGAGTGCTGCTGCCCGGCACCACCGCCGAGGCATCACAGGCGGCAAGGCCAAGGGCCAGCGCCGCAGCCAGGGCCAGAGCGGCAATGCGCCGCCAAAAGCTTACTTTTTCTTTTTTGAAGTTTTCCACGCTGTATTCTCTTTCTGTTGATCATTCTTCGGCTTACGGGGTGCCGTGCCGTTGGGCGCAAAGCGTGCGCCGGGGCTGGGCTGGCGGCCGCCTGCGGTGCGGGCCGGGGCGGCTCCGCGGCTCTGATTCCTGCCTCCCCTGCCCTTGTTGGGGCGGACGGTATAGGTGCCGTCGTTGTGGATGGTCACCTCGGCAGGCTCGGCCCGGCGGGCAGAGCGCTGGACCGCGCGGCGGCCCTCGGCGGGCACCAGCAGCGGGATCAGGTCCTCCCTGTGGGTCATTTTCAGCGCTTTGATGACCTTTTCGGCATTGCGGGGCTCGTAATACTGGAGCAGGGCGCGCTGGAGCGCTTTTCCCTCCGCAGTCTTTTCCACGAACACAGGCTTGAGGGTGTAGGGGTCAAGGCCGGTGTAGAACATGCAGGTGCTCACCGTGCCGGGGGTGGGATAGAAATCCTGCACCTGCTCGGGGCGCATGTGGTTTTTGTAGAGATACTCGGCCAGATAGACGGCATCGCTCAGGGTGCTGCCCGGGTGGCTGGACATCAGGTAGGGCACGAGGTACTGCTTTTTGCCCGCCTTCTTGCTCAGCTCGTAGAACTTATCCTTGAACTTGTTGAAGGTCTGGATGGGCGGCTTGCCCATGTAGGCCAGTGTGTTGGGGGCGCAGTGCTCCGGGGCCACCTTCAGCTGGCCGGAGACGTGATACTCCACCAGCTCCTTGAAGAAGGTGTCGTCCGGGTCAGCCATCAGGTAATCGAACCGGATGCCGCTGCGGATGAACACCTTTTTCACGCCGGGCAGTTCCCGGACACGGCGCAGGATCTTGAGGTAATCGCTGTGATCCACGATCATGTGGGAGCAGGTGGTGGGGGCCAGGCAGTGCTTGCCGCCATTGCACATGCCCCGCAGCATCTGCTCCCGGCAGGACGGGAACCGGAAGTTGGCGGTGGGGCCGCCGATATCGTGGATGTAGCCCTTGAAATCAGGCTCATGGGTCATCCGCTCGGCCTCGGCCACAATGCTGTCGGCACTGCGGCTGGTGACCCGGCGGCCCTGATGCAGCTGGATGGCGCAGAAGTTGCAGCCGCCGAAGCAGCCGCGGTTCTGGATGATGGAGAACTGCACCTCCCGGATGGCAGGCACGCCGCCCATGCTCTCGTAGATGGGGTGGTAGCGGCGGGTGTAGGGCAGCGCATACACCTTGTCCAGCTCCCAGCGCACCAACGGCTTTGCCGGGATGTTCTGCACAAGGTACTTTTCACTCTGCTTCTGGACAATGATCTGGCCGCTGACCACATCCTGATTGTCCATCTGGATGCGGCAGGCTTTGGCGTAGGCCACCTTATCGGAGGCCACTTTCCGGAAACCGGCGCACTCCACATACTTTTCGGGCAGGTGGTCGAAATCGGTCAGGTAGCAGGTGCCATCCACATCGGTGATGGACTCCACCGGCTCCCCTGCCGCCAGCCGCCGGGCGATCTCCACGGTCTGGTGCTCGCCCATGCCAAAGCTGATGAGATCGGCTCCGGAGTCCTCTGCAATGCTGGGCAGAACGGTGTCCAGCCAGTAATCGTAGTGGGCAAACCGGCGCAGAGAAGCCTCCAGACCGCCCAGGATCACAGGCAGGTCGGGGTAGGCCTCCTTGGCCAGCCTGGTGTAAACGGTGGCGCTGCGGTCAGGCCGCGCGCCGCCGATGCCGCCGGGAGAGTATTCGTCCTCGGCACGCGGAATTTTTGCCACGGAGTAGTGGCTCACCATGCTGTCCACGTTGCCGCCGCCGATGAAAAAGCCGTACTTCGGCCTGCCGAACCGCTTGAAGTCCTCGCAGTCGGAATAACGGGGCTGGGCCAGCACGCCGACCTTATAGCCCTCGGCCTCCAGCAGGCGGCTGATGATGGCGGTGCCAAAGCTGGGGTGGTCAACGTAGGCATCGCCGCCCACCACCACAAAGTCCAGCTGATCCCACCCCCGGGCTTCCATGTCCGCCCGGCTGATGGGAAGAAATTCGGTGTAGATCGGGGAAGTATTTTCCTGCATATCCTTTATATCCTCACTTCACACTTATGAAGTCTTTTAGAACGCAATTCATCTCATTATACGGAAAGGTCTAACGGCAAATCCGAAATATCTTTCAATCTTTTTCCTTCCACCAATGTTTTAAGTGTTTCTATCACATCTGCCCGTTCTGTTGAGTTAACTGATGCAATCAATTCCGGCAAAGCAAAGTGATATACACAATCAATGTCCCCTGTCCCAAGTGCAAGTGATGCAATTCTGGATGGAAGAGGTTCTCCCGTGACAACAACAATATGCGGAAGATGCCCTTTTCTATTACGAATCAGATTTAATGCTTCCGTACGACTGTTTTGTGCTCGATCCGATCTCATTGTCCATTTTGCCGAAACAGAAGCATGTAAGATTGCTTTGCCACCATTCTTTTCTCTCAAATCAGCATACCGACACACAGTATCATTTACGATAGGTTCTGTTGCGTTTATTTCCTCATCAGAACAAAGGTTTCGGTAAACAACGATATCAGGTGCTACCATATAGTCATTTCCAATCATAGCTGACAATTTTCTGTTAGCTTTTGTCAGTTCGGTCAAATACGCCAAATGTTCATATTGAGCGAATGTTGATGTTTTCGTCCTGCTTCTATTTCCAAGTTTAAGGACTTCCCAATTGCCCGGTCTAAGATGTTGCAGCTGTGGGAACGTTCTCTTTACAAACTCCATCGTAAGCATTTCAAATGACGCTCCTGCTGTTTGACCTGCAACACGCTCATTGGTTTCTGCCATCAGTTGCTCGGCAATTCCTTTAGCAATCATTACAGATATCACACTGTCTTTGTCTGCATTTGTGGCAACACCATTTGCATTGATTGCCAATGTACCAGTCTGCAGCAGTCTCTCATGGTATCTCTTGCGTTCCATTGCAATCAAGACTTCATCTTTCGGCATTTTCTAAGCACCTCCTGATTTCAATTCCAACAGCCTGCGCCACCGGTGGCGGAAAAGCATTGCCAATCATTCTGCACGCAACAGTTTTTTTATTTCCAAAAGTCCATGTGTCAGGGAACCCCTGAATTCTTGCCATCATCCGGCTCGTCAGTCGAGGCATCCCGTCAAAATCCGGTTCCGGTGCCTCATTTGCAATTCCCTTTCCGTCAACGCCAAGCTCTGCCCATGCATTTTTTGCTCTTGTCGGGCCAAGGTCCGGTCCGCCATGCTTTTTAGAGCCTCCAACCAGTGTAGGTGCAATCCTATCAGCTCCTTCAGCCCATTTTTTTGCACCTTTCCATCCATTTTGTGACATCAGATCGCACAGTGTCTCTCCAACCGTAGGAGATTCTCTTGGATGCTCTTGTGGATATTCAAATGCCCCTGCCTGATCTTTTCGGATTCCAACTATAACAACCCTTGGACGAAGCTGGGGCACCCCATAATCTGAGGCATTCAATAATTTAATGTGTGTAACATACCCTAGCTTCTTTATCTCTGTAAAAATATGGTCTCGGTATTCCTCGAAGCCAGAGTCCAGAAAACCTCGAACATTTTCCAGCATAACAGCTCTTGGACGAATCTCTCGAATCAAACGAATTGCTTCCGGAAACAGGTCACGCTCATCATCCTTACCTAATTGCTTTCCTGCAACAGAAAACGGCGGACACGGAACACCACCAGCCAGCAAGTCCACTCCTTCATATGGATGACCATCAAACTTATGGACATCTGCACAAATAACATTCCATTCCGGACGGTTCGCTTTCAGAACATTACAGTACTCTTGTTCATATTCAACAAGTGCAACATGGACAAAACCCGCCATTGCAAGACCCAAAGCCTGCCCTCCCGCACCTGCACATATTTCAACACACGTTAAAGGCCGTCGCATTAGTTATTGCTCCTATATAAAACTATAATTATTCCTCCGGCTGATTCATCTGCATCTCCAGCCACTGCTGGCGGCTGATGAGGACAGCGCGGGGTTTGGCACCCTCATAGGGGCCGATGATGCCCTTCTGTTCCATCTCATCCATGATGCGGGCGGCGCGGGCATAACCCAGCTTACAGCGGCGCTGCAGCAGGCTGGTGGATGCCTGCCCGGCATCGATGACCACCTCAACGGCCTGCTTGAGCATCGGGTCGCTGCCGGTCTCCTCATCCGCATCTGCAGAGGATGCGCCCTTCTTGCCATCCTGAATGGCGTGCTTTTCCATGGCTTCGATCATGGCCTCGTCGTACTGGACGGTGGCGCTCTGCTTGATGAAGTCCAGCACGCGGCTGATCTCCTCATCCCGCACAAAGGTGCCCTGGATACGCACCGGCTTGGGCGCGCCCACAGGCATAAAGAGCATATCGCCCTGGCCCAGCAGCTTCTCGGCACCGGCACCATCCAGAATGGTGCGGCTGTCCACCTGGCTGGACACGGCAAAGGCAATGCGGCTGGGGATGTTGGCCTTGATCAGGCCGGTGATGACATCCACGCTGGGGCGCTGGGTGGCAACGATGAGGTGCATTCCGGCGGCACGGGCCTTCTGGGCAATGCGGCAGATGGAATCCTCCACGTCCTTGCCCACGACCATCATCAGATCGGCCAGCTCGTCGATGATGATGGCGATATAGGGCATCTTTTCCAGCATGGGGTCGGTGGCCGCCAGCTTGTTGAAGGATTTGATGTCACGGACATTGTTTTCCGCAAACAGGTGGTAGCGGCGCTCCATCTCCTGCACCGCGCTGCTCAGAGCACCCGCTGCCTTTTTCGGCTCGGTGATGACAGGCATCAGCAGATGGGGGATGCCGTTATACTCTGCCAGCTCCACCACCTTGGGGTCGATGAGCATGAGCTTCACGTCCTCGGGGCTGGAGCGGAACAGGATGCTGATGATGATGCTGTTCACACAGACAGATTTACCGCTGCCGGTGCTGCCTGCGATGAGCAGATGGGGCATCTTGCACAGGTCGGCCACCTGGGCCACACCGGCAATGTCCTTGCCCAGCGCCACGCCCAAGGGCGAAGTCATCCGCAGGAAGGCCTGGCTTTCAAAGACACTGCGGATAAAAACGGGGGTCTTTTTGTGGTTGGGCACCTCGATGCCCACGGCAGGCTTGCCGGGGATGGGTGCTTCCATGCGGACATCGGCCACAGCAAGGTTCAGGGCGATATCATCGGCCAGCGAGGTGATGCGGCTGATCTTCACGCCCGCCATGGGCTGGACCTCGTACCGGGTAACGGAGGGTCCCCGCGAAATATCCAGCACCCGGGTGCGCACGCCGAAGCTTTCCAGTGTGTCCACCAGCTTCTGGGCGTTGGCCTTCAGCTCGTCCTGGGCACCGGGGTCACTCTCCTCGGCAGACTTTTCAAACAGCTCGATGCTGGGGTACTGATACTGGAAGGTCTCCACCACCTCCGGCTCCTCGGCCGGGGCGGTGGCGGCAGCCTGCTCGCCTGCGGCGGGTTTTTCCATGGCAGCCGCCACCAGCGTGTTCAGGTCTTTTTCCTCCACCGGTTCGCTGGTAATGCTGATCCAACCGTCCTCGTCCGGTTCACTGCGCATGGCCACCGCGTTTTCCGCGCTGACCCGCACCGGCACCACCGGCTCATCCGTGGTGGGCAGGGTGGGGGGCTGGAACACCGGCATCTCAGGCTGCACGGGCCTGTCTCTTATACACATCTGAC
>ERZ1694980.386-NODE-386-length-20184-cov-8.543047_pt1 | contig 20184 bp, 20 predicted proteins | sample MGYA00581606_ERZ1694980 | MGnify/ENA primary metagenome ERZ1694980 (study PRJEB42213, sample SAMN07424368) | human gut metagenome | biome: ENVO:00009003; feature: ENVO:2100002; material: ENVO:00002003 | host: Homo sapiens | place: USA | collected 2014 ...
CACTTATTGAACTCAGAGGAGCGGTTCCGGTTTCACAGGTGATGGGGCTGCCGATAGTGCCATCATTTATCGTTTGTATCATTGCAAATATGCTTCCGGTACCGATTATTTATCTTTTTGCAAGAAAGGTTCTCATCTGGGGAGCAGACAAACCAATTATTGGAAGGTTCTTCAGCTTCTGCCTTGAAAAAGGAGAGAAGGGCGGCAAGAAGCTTCAGGCAAAGGCCGGAAGAGGTCTGTTTGTTGCACTTTTACTTTTCGTAGGTATCCCACTTCCGGGAACAGGTGCATGGACAGGAACACTTGCGGCAAGTATCCTTGATATGGATTTCAAGTCAACAGTTGCCGCTGTCATGCTTGGAGTACTGCTTGCAGGCATTATTATGATGATAGTAAGTCTGGCGGGCGTGTCTATATTCCTGTAGAATTTATGGGGAGCTTTCTTCGTCCTTTGTTAAACAGTACAAATCCGACCACCAGTGAAACAATTGTAACAGCAATCACAACCACAAGGACCACTACACTATTACCGGGATCAGGGAAAAATCCTGAAAGTGTGCCCCAAAGGTTGAAAAGCAGATGAAGCCCCATAGAGTAGTAAATAGAGCCACCGCGTTCGCAGACATATCCGAGCACGATGCCAAGTGCAAAGGCATATATGCCCTGAATCCAGTTGAGATGGAACAGTCCGAAAAGTGCAGCCTGCATCAGATTGGCAAGAGCAAATGGCAAAGCCTTTCTGGCACAGCGCATGGTCACACCGCGGAATATAAGCTCCTCACAGATTGGCGCCAGTATTACAGAATAAAGTACTGTCACAAAGGTGGTATCTGTGATGCCTGATGTCTCAAAAAGCTTATTGTACTGCTGCAGCCAGTCGGGACGGATGTAGCCGGTTAAGTTTGCGATGAAATTGGCAGCAAACTGTGTACCCGGCACGAGTATGACGACTGCCACTAGCATCATGGGATTGAAGGTTTTCTTAGGGGATGGAAGAAAATTACCTTCGTATCTGGCATAGTACCACATGCCAAAAATCGCAATGGTAATGAGTGCATAGATGACCATAATCATCATGTTAAAATTTACAGAGGTAAATGTCTTTTCAATGCGGTCAGATACGTTTGCAGACGGAAAAGCAAGCTTTCCGACAAAACCCTGTCCAAACATTCCCATGCCCATCATAAAGAATAAGGCAATAGTCTGAATTGCCTCAACTGCAAGCAGTGGGACAAATGTGTAAAAGAAATATCCTACTTTTTTCATTTTCAATTTACTCCATTCTGATTTATTAGGCGATAGTAACATTAGTATAACATATCATAATTTAATTGCAAGAAAGCTGTTTACTTTAAAACTTTAATATGTTAAAATTAAATGTAAATAAATCGCATGAAAAAGGAGAACACGATGAGCAAGAATCTTAAAACAGAAGCAGTAGACCATTTGTTTGATGCTATTTTGTGTCTCAAGGATAGAGCAGAGTGTTATACATTTTTTGAGGATGTTTGTACAGTAAATGAGCTTTTTTCTCTATCACAGAGATTTGAAGTGGCAAAGATGCTTAGAGAGCAGAAGACATATCTTGATATAGCAGAAAAGACCGGGGCTTCCACAGCCACAATCAGCCGTGTGAACAGATCCTTAAACTACGGCAACGATGGATATGATATGGTTTTTTCACGCATGGAGGATGGCTCTGACAAAGAGGATTAGTTTATCATAGGGGAAAGAAAAACAGGCTCGTTAATTTGAGCCTGTTTTTTTAGAAGCCTCATTTTCTTCATTTAAATCGTCAATCATGCGCTCAATCAGCATTTTCTTGATGTAGACATCAAAGCTCAGCATGCAGATAAAGCTGAATGTGTGAAGAAATTTCTGATCTTCAGCAGGAAAATCCTCAAATGTCTCACCTGCAATCTTGTATTTCTTGCCGAGATCCTTTAGGAGCTTCTGCGATTCCTCCGCCTCTAAGCTGAAAACCTCAGTATAGACATCCTGCATCGTAAATCCGTCATCATTGCCGAAATACTTCTCGGTAAGCGGATTAAGAATCGAGCGGATATCGTTGATGCTCAATATATTTTTGAAATAATATATAAAAAGCAGTGTAAGCACATGCTCCTTAGAATACTTTTTCTTGTCCGGAGAAGGGAGCAGATTGTTTTTGGCATAGTTGTTTATCATTGTCTTGGTAAGGATTTTGTCGCTTTCATAGCGCTTTGATGCAGCGAGCTGCTCGTCCATGAAGGTTGTGACCTGATCCATGTACAGATCAATATTTGGTATATCCTCCGGCTTTATGTAATCTATTGATTTAAGCTGTTTTAATAATTCTGATAAAAATTCTTTAACGTCATTCTCCATATCATCACCTCAGGCTTTTATTATATAGTATTGAAAACTATATGACAAGTTTTTTTTGAATTTTCTCATATTGGGTTGTGCAAAACATATGTTTGTGGTATGCTGTAGATAAATTATTTTTGTATTTATGGTTTGTGTGCCTGTAATAAGACTGGAGAATTGAGAGGAAAACAGATGAACTTAGATATGTTGAATGAACAGCAGAGGGAGGCCGTTTTGACCACAGAGGGACCGCTTCTTATTTTAGCGGGGGCAGGCAGTGGCAAGACCAGGGTTCTTACATACAGGACTGCCTACCTGATAGATGAGTGTGGCGTCAATCCTTACAATATCATGGCAATCACCTTTACAAACAAGGCTGCGGGAGAGATGCGTGAGCGAATTGATGATATGGTGGGCTATGGTTCGGAAAGCATATGGGTTTCTACATTCCATTCGACATGTGTGCGTATACTGCGCAGGTATATTGACAGGCTGGGATATGACACGAATTTTACAATATATGATGCTGACGACCAGAAGGCTCTGATGAAGGACATCTGCAAGCGTCTTGAGATAGATACCAAGATGTATAAGGAAAAGATGTTTTTAAATGTCATTTCATCTGCAAAGGATGAGATGATTGATCCGATAGAGTTTGAAAACCGCTTCACAGGTGACTTCGTGAAGCGCAAGCAGGCACTTGTATACAAGGAGTATCAGAATGCCCTAAAGCAGAATAACGCACTCGATTTTGATGATTTGCTTGTGAAGACAGTAGAGCTTTTTAAGCTGGATAAAGAGGTGCTGGATTACTATCAGGAGCGCTTCAGATATATCATGGTGGATGAGTATCAGGACACAAACACCGTGCAGTTTGAGCTTATCAGGCTTCTTGCCATGAAGTATAAGAATCTGTGTGTGGTGGGTGATGATGATCAGTCCATTTACAAGTTCAGAGGTGCCAATATCTACAATATCTTAAACTTTGAGAAGCATTTTGAAGATGCAAAGGTCATAAAGCTTGAGCAGAATTACAGGTCTACCCAGAATATCCTAGATGCCGCCAACAGCGTCATTTCCAACAACGTGGGTAGAAAGGACAAGCGCCTTTGGACTGACAACGGAGCCGGAGACAGGATTACCTTTGAACAGCTTGAGAGTGGCTTCGAGGAAGCGGATTATGTGGCGCGTTCGATAGCGAGACTCGTGAGAAAGGGTGAGGCGCGCTATAAGGACTGTGCTGTGCTTTACCGAACCAACGCACAGTCGCGTCTCTTCGAGGAGAAATTTATTGCAGCCAACATACCATACAAGATTGTCGGCGGCGTGAATTTCTATGCCAGAAAAGAGATAAAGGATATCCTTGCATATTTAAAGACTATTGACAATGGCCATGATGACCTTGCGGTAAAGCGAATAATAAATGTGCCAAAGCGCGGCATCGGAGCTACAAGCATCAATAAGGTGACAGACTATGCCATTGAGAAGGGAATAGATTTCTATACGGCACTGCGCTATGTCGATGAGGTGCCGGGCATGGCGAGGTCAGCAGGCAAGATAAAGCCTTTTGTGATGTTTATACAGTCACTTCGTGCGAGAGCCGAGATGGATTCGGTTTCGCAGCTCATACAGGCAATAATCGATGAGACCGGCTATGTCGATGAGCTGAAGGCAGAGGGCACGGATGAAGCAGAGCAGCGTATTGAGAATATTGATGAGCTTATAAACAAGGCTGTTGATTACGAGCAGGGGGAGGAGAATCCTACTCTCAGTGGCTTTTTGGAGGAGGTAGCGCTTGTAGCCGATATAGACGGTCTTGACGAAAACAGCGACTATGTGGTTCTTATGACTCTGCACAGTGCTAAGGGACTTGAGTTTCCGAATGTGTATCTGGCGGGCATGGAGGATGGTCTTTTCCCAAGCTATATGTCAATCACGAGTGATGATGCGACAAGCGAGATAGAGGAGGAAAGGCGTCTTGCTTATGTTGGCATCACGAGAGCCAAGGAGCATCTGACCATCACATCTGCACGCATGCGTATGGTGCGTGGAGAGACACAGTTCAACAAGGTATCGCGATTTGTGAAGGAGATTCCGCGTGAGCTTATGTCAGGTGAGGTCTATGAGCCAAAGCGCCGTGATGATGACATTGAAAGAAATTCACAGAGCACCTACAGAAAGGCTAAGGAGGCCTTCAAAAAGACACCTACATACGGCACAGAGTATGCGACCACCTTTAATACACAGCGTACAAGGACACCTGTCTACACGCCTGTGAGCAATCAGAAGTCATTTGCCAGTGCCAATACCACCGGCGGCCTTTCATATAAGGTAGGAGACAGAGTATCACACATCAAGTTTGGCGCGGGAGAGGTCATGGCAATTGTAGAAGGCGGCAGGGATTATGAGGTCACTGTGGACTTTGACAAGGCCGGTACCAAAAAGATGTTTGCTTCATTTGCCAAATTGAAAAAAATTGACTAAAATTATTGTAATTTTTATAGGAAAATTGGATATAATATGCTATAATGGATTTAACAAATAGCATTTGACAATTACTTTTGGAAAAGGAGCGGATTGAATTATGAGTAAAGTTGAAGAATTATTAAAGGACAACAAGCTTGCAGAGAAGCTCAGCATGGCAAAGCTTAATGACCTTCTCAAAAAAGAAGAGGAAGACAAGAAGCCTTCCAAGGCTGTTATCATATTTGCCATCATTGGTGTATTAGTTGCTGTAGCAGCAGCGGCATATGGTATCTACAGGTTTTTCACACCGGATTATTTAGATGATTTCGATGATGAGTATGATGATGAATTCGATGATGATTTCTTCGAGGATGAAGACGATGATGATGCTGAAGAGGAAAAAGAGGCACCAAAGACTAAAGAAGAGAAATAATCGTTTTTAGATAATGGGGGCTACATATGTAGTCCTCATTTTTCTTTATGTGTGAAGCAAGGCATTTGCAGTCAGGCATACAAAGGAATAATAAAGTATAAAGAGAGATAAGAATTACATGAAAAAAGGATTTAGAGGAACAGGAACCGTAGAAAGAGTAGACTTCCCAAACAAGGGAATAGCCGTTACAGATGATGGCGACAGAGTAATTGTGAAAAATACAATTCCGGGACAGAAGGTGGAATTTGTTGTAAATAAAGTAAAGCATCAAAGAGCAGAGGGCAGACTCATGGAGGTAATTGAGAAATCGCCTCTGGAGACAGAAGAGCCATGTCCTCACTTTGGAATGTGCGGGGGCTGTACATATCAGACAGTGCCTTACGAAAAGCAGCTTGATATGAAGCTAACCCAGGTGAAAAAGCTCATTTCGGATGCCATCGGCACTGAGGAAGAGTCAGGATATGAGTTTATAGGGATACATGGAAGTCCGAAAAAGAGTGAATACAGAAACAAGATGGAATTTTCCTTCGGTGATGAGTACAAGGATGGCCCTCTTGCGCTTGGCATGCACAAAAGAGGAAGCTTTTATGACCTTGTGACAGTATCAGACTGTCAGATAGTGGATGAGGATTTCAGGACAATATTAAAGGCAACACGTGATTATTTTTCAAAAAACAATATCCCATATTTCCACAGAGCAACACACAAGGGCTATCTGCGGCATCTGCTTGTCAGAAAGGCAACAAAAACCGGTGAAATCATAGTAGACCTTGTCACCACCACACAGACAGAGGGCTTCAACGAGGAGGAGCTGCTCGCAGGCTTTAGATATGCGCTTTTGACCAGGCACTATGACGGCAGATTCAAGGGCGTTTTACACACAAAAAATGACAGCGTGGCAGATGTGGTCAAAAACGAGGGCACAGAGGTGCTCTACGGAGATTCATATTTCTACGAGGAACTCTTAGGTCTGAAATTCAAAATCACACCATTCTCATTTTTCCAGACCAACTCACTAGGAGCGGAGGTGCTCTATGAGACTGCGAGAGAGTTTATCCTGGGAGATGACAAGGATTCGCTAAACGGTAAAACAGTCTACGACCTCTACAGCGGAACCGGCACCATCGCGCAGCTTATGGCACCGGTGTGTAAGGAAGTAGTAGGAGTCGAAATAGTCGAGGAGGCAGTTTGCGCAGCAAAGGAAAATGCAGCTCTTAATGGTCTTGATAACTGTAAATTTATAGCAGGTGATGTACTCAAGGTGCTTGATGAGATAGAGGAAAAACCGGATTATATAATTCTTGATCCACCACGAGACGGTATCCATCCGAAGGCTATCGGGAAAATCATAGAGTATGGTGTTGAGAATATGGTTTATATTTCATGTAAACCAACAAGCCTGGCAAGGGATTTGCAGATATTTATGGCCAGAGGGTATAGGGTGGAGAAGATATGCTGCGTGGATATGTTTCCGAATACTTATCATATAGAGACAATAGTTGCACTACATCGGGCAGATTTGTAGAAATCCTTGATTTTAGGCACTTTGAGAGGTTTTTCAGGTTTGATCAGAGTGACCGAAAAACATACAAAAAGGCAATTTCTGATGGAGTAAACGTGTCTGTGGTATTGGACTGCGGCTTCGGAAACACATCAAAGGAAAAGTAATATTTTTATCATTCAACAGAATAAAAGAAACGTGAAAGACCGTTCATTTTCAAGAAAAATTGAAAGTGAGTGGTCTTTTTTTATACATCTAAAACGGATTTTTATTAAGACGTTTTGAAGGGATGATTCGATGTGTCGAAAAAGAAACAATGGAATGGGTTTGCTTATATTCGAGATTAATAAAAAATATTCAATAATAAAAAGATGATGAGGTATGGTTTTTGTGAGTGCTTGAGAAACTCAAATACTGAACATTGAAAATATCAACCTTTTGGTTTATAATATGTCTAACATTACTAGGTTCTTAGAGTATAAGTTTCAATAGATAAGGTGGAATTAATGAGCACATCAAATTTAATTAAAAACTTATGTAAAGAAAAAGGCATTAGTGTTGCAGAATTGGCTCGTAGAATTGGTCAGACACCGCAGAACTTCAACAAAAAATTAAAGCGAGAAACTGTGAGTACAGAAGAACTTATGGAAATAGCTGAAGTACTGGGAGTTGTATTTGAGCAGTCTTATATTCTTGAAAACGGAGAAAAACTAACTATTACAAGTGAGTCCTAATAAATGGACATATGGTTTTGTATTATAAGCATAGATTGCAGAAGCTTTCTGCAATTATAGACACCAGATGAAAGGAGAGCTGTGGTAGTTTTTGAAACAGATATCACACAAGCTGATTATGCGTAACATAAATGAGTTAATAGGAATAATAAACGGTATTAGCTACGATGGTATTATCAACAAACTAGAGGTAGCAAGATTATCTTCATGGGTAAAAAAGAACAGAAACTTATCTTACGAACATAAGCAAGCTCACTTAATTTCGCTGGTAGAACAAGTTCTTGAAGATGGAATAATCACAGACGAAGAACGAGAAATGCTTTTAGAAAATTGTAGTCAGTATACAGCTTTTGAAACTGATTCCATCGCTAAGGTTTATGAGCTTAATGGAATCATTGAAGGTATTATTTGTGACAATGAAATTAACGAAAAAGAAGTATGTCGCTTGCAGGATTGGATGAGAACAAATGAATCTTTTATTCGTTATCATAAGCCATCTAAAACTATCTGTGAAAAAATCGATCAGATACTTGAAGATGGTATTGTTACTCAGGAGGAACAAAAATCACTTCTAGAAATGCTGAAAAAGAGATTAAACGATGCTCAGATAGAAACAAAAATAGGATACTTAAAAAACTGTGTCAAAGAAAGGAAAAATCTCGGCATTGATTTGATTGATTTATTGGATAATGCTGATGCAATAGATATTATTCATAGTCGTGCAGAGAGTCAACTGGGAAGTACGTTAAATTCGTATTCAGGTACTTATGTCCGCGATCCTGAAATTGTATTCGTATCTCTTGTTTTGATTGGTATGCTTTATTATGATGGGGCTTTTTATGAATCGGTAAGAAAAACTTACAAGAGTTTGTATCAGCGTTATTCGGAGCAAAAGGTAGAAGGTCTTATTCGAACATTATTAAATAATTACAGAACAAAGGATGATGCAACAGGCACAAAGACTCGTATTATCAATGTGGTATTAGCGGGATCTATTGTACCAAGCTATTATCTGGGATCATTCTTTGAATTTATCTATGACATATATAAGTTGAATTTTGATAGCAACTTACCTGATGATTTATATGGCGAGTTTCAGTTTGTTTATGACGGATTGCAGAATGTGATGCGTTCTGAAAGTGACGAAGTTCAAGTTAATGTAACTAAGAAAACATATAAATTGATTAAATCAACAAAGCAGCTGATTACTAATCCTATATATAACGATGCTGTTATTAAGCTTAGTATCATTGTTGTTAGGCTTATTGATAAATATATTTGGGGCAAGGATAATGTCCTTTACAATCCATATTTAAAAAGAGGATATCAAGAATGGCTTTCAACAATCAATAGAGAGAAAGAGTATGGAAATCGCAGTAAAGTCGAACAATTGAGATCACGATGGGAACCAGAATTTGTTTTGACTCGAAACACAATTTGTTTAGTTCCACCGACTCATCGTGTGAAAGCTACATATGATTATCGAGCTATCCGAATCATTGTTAAGAAAGAGGAAAAGGTTATTTATGATGATTATGTAGAAGATATTCGTGAGATTATTGGTGGATATCAGATAAAGAATCATGCAATTGAACTCCCTAATCCTCTTGGAAGAATTAATTATCAGCTGGTTGCAGGAAATGAAATAATTTATGATAGCAAAACCAGACTGTACCGTAACTTTATTCTTTCTTAGGAACTCTCCTCTGACAAACTGATCAAAGTAAACCTCCTTGATTTTGAAGGATTTTCCTATGAAATCTTCTCTCGCATAAAAGACGATTGGAAATTCCTTTAAAATACGTTCTTTTTTGAGTGATAGTCCTCTCTCTTTCTCAAAGAAAATCACTTTATAATTTATAAAAGACGATAAATCATATACATATTCTGGAACGTCCTTGTCCAAAGCAAAACTTGTGTATATGACATTATTCACATCATCGATTACTTTGAATCTAATATTCCCTTGCCCATAAAAGTATGGTGTAACAACTATCGCCTTATCTTCATGACTATAAATAACCGTTGTTTTAGCCTCGTCAAGAATGCATTTGTTATAACACAAAATTCCATCCTGGTAACGATCTTCTGCAAGTAAAGAAATCCCTACATAATCATAATGTGACTTATATGACAGTAAAAATCCTGCAGAAAACCTGCTAAATACTCCTTCCGTCTTAAGTCTAGGTGCTTCTTCAATAATTTGACCGGTACTGGTTAGCAAGCATATTTTGTCATATTTGCATCCATACAGATCAATTGAACTTTCCTGAGTAATATCGCCGATCCAAATTTCTTGTGAGAATGACTTCCAGGCACCATTATCAATCCTGTATAACGGGAATCGGAAAGGAACATAATAAATATACTGCTGATTATTCCAATTAAACTTAATCCAATCTTCTCTAAAATCCTGAACACTTATCTCATCAAAAATTGGTTCTGGCATCAAATCAGAATCTACAGAAACAATATACGAATCATTGTTGTTTTCAACCTGCTCAACATATAGTTTTTTATCTATAGCAAATTGAGTGCGCAGCACACTAATTCTTTTTCCCGAATGTAACGCATTCACTCTTAGCTGATAAATTCCAGAGCCTAAACATCCAAGTTTTAGAGAATACTTATTAACACCTTTTCTTTCAACTGTAGAATATTCAAAAGCATCAATCTTATATGAACGCTGATTTATTTGTATTTCAAAACCACTGTCCGTAAACTCACTTTCAAATACAAGGATTACCTCATCTTTAAATACTTCAAATTTACAATCATCCTGTGCAACGAAATATCCCTCATACTTTTCGCCAAACACACCAGGACGGATCATCTCTGAAAAATTGAACACTTTATCTTCTATAAGGATAGCATCTCCCAAGTGTGCAATATATGAGGATAACACCAACTTCCCTATTACCATTTTCTACATCTGACATCAATTCATTTAAGATTGGATATAAGAAACTCTCTGTCTTTCCTGATCCTGTACCCGTTGTAATAATTGCGCTTCGACCAGAGCAAATATGCCTAATACTCTCTTCCTGATGAGAATATAAAGGTCTCTCGAAATTCATATCTCCCAATCTATGAAATGATTTACATACCGCACCATCTGCAATCATTTCATCCAAGGACATTCCTCTTTGAAATGGCAAATTTAAATCTACATAGGGTCCCTTAAATAAATCTTCAACTTCCAATTGTTGCTCAAACAATTTTTGCAACTTTGGAGTTTTAAATTCAAAGGAAGACCTGAGATATTCTTTATACTGATTATTTATATATTGAGATCGTTCAATAGGATTTCTCTTGCTCACACTGATTCAACTCCCTTCATATCGATATTGTAAGAAAAGATATCAACAGCTTTGTCGTCATCCATTGAATTCATAATTCCATGATGTTCGAAATCAAGTAACAGCCCGTCGCCATCCTTAGTAATGGACAATTCTATCATCCCATCTATAACATCGCTACATATTTCAATATCAACGGGATTTATATTATCCAACATAAAAGCACCATGATATGTTCTTACATATACTTCACCTATATATTCATTTCCACTTATCATTTCTTTAAAATAAACATACGTTGTATTAAAGTAATGTTTGTGTTTGATGAGAGAGGACAAGAACTGGCAAATAATAAAGATTATTCTGGAACAGCTGTTTTTTGTACAAAGAGTAAGGTTGATAAGTTGCATTTATATTTTTCGGGAGAGGCATATTGTCTATCGTTGTAAAGGAACATACTGCTCAGCTTGATCGCAAGAAGGCAAAACAATATCAGCAAGATTTCAAAAATAAAAAAATCAACATCTTAAGCTGTTCAACAACTTTTGAGAGGAACAAAGATAAAGGTCGAAAAGTTAAATGAAATGTCCGAGGAAAGTAAGTGTAATGAAGAGATATCAGCACTAAAAGAAGAACTTTCACATATTGAATATACTCTTGCAAGTTTCAAGAGATTTAACAGGGAAAGATGCCTAGAGAATATCGATTTCTTGTTGGCACAGAAGGATGTTAAACTTGGAGCTTTGGAAACAGAGTCTGGTAACCACCCAGGTTATTTATCAAGGATGAAAAGTGGAAAGTCTTCTTCTGATCCGAGTATAGAGTTTCTGATGACAGCATCGTCCGAAATTGAATGTATACTCACCATTGCTGTAATTCCGTACTGGCTTATCCCTCGCCTGACCAAAACCAAATATATTCATTAATCTCATGCAACACCTCCCAAAAATGGACATGAAAAAAGCACCTCCAAAGAAGTGCTTTCATTTAATGTTCCTTTTCAAATTCAATCATATCTTTAATAATCTGTGACATCTCATCCATACAAGTATCTACGTTCCAGTTTGGATAATCCTTCAACAAGTTAATCATTGCAATTTCTGTTCTTGCTAAAAAAGGAATATAGTCTGATACAATTTCATCCTCGGTGTATTTGTCATAATCAAAGTTTGTTATTTTTTGAAAATGTATACCAGCAATACAATGGACATATAGATACAATATTCTATACACCCTCTCAACAATTGCATTTCTACTTTTCTCTTTTGAAAAATTTTCAATACACTCCTTTAATTGTTCTTCCTTATTATCTGCTACTAAGTCTATTGCACCTAATACACGATATGGAAAGGACTCAGCGAAATATTCACCCCACAAACTATATGAATTTTTTTCAATATACTCATCTAATTCCAAGTCTAAGTTAAATAATAGTTTGTTATCTATACACCCTGATAGACTATATACATTCGCATTATCCACGGCATGACCAATTTCATGTACAACTGTCACTAAGCCAATATTCCTCATATCACCCATGTCTGGAACATTCTCTTTAGGAACACCGTTTCTTAGCAACAAATCATTGTACATACCTATAATTAAACCCGACTTAATAATAATAGCCTGCACATATTCTCCACCTGAGATTTTACCTTCTATGGTTTTCCCTGCAACAAAATAGCTTCCATCATTTGTCAAGTAGGTATCTTTATTTAGCAATCGAGCATAGTATTTTACTGAATCACAATAATTCTCTATTTCCGTATCTGCTACTACAAAATACCTTAATAGTCAGACAGGAAAGTAGATAACCAAAATCGCCCATAGTAAGAATTTCGAAAATTGCCCAAATTGGAACCTCATTATAGTTGACATTATTATAAAAATGGGTGATTTTAGGATTCTCTTTGCGGTATGCAGCGGCTATGGCATTTTGTATGGAACCTTGGAGATTCAGTTTGTTATTTTGGTATTTCTTTTTTATATCTTCGCGAGTTCCAGCTGGAGTATTTTTGTAACTGCTGATTGCTTTATCATACATATCATAGACACTGCTTGAATCTATTTCTGTCATAATTGTGTTTAATGCAATATTTTTAAGGGCAGTTTCAATAAACATCATTTTTCCATATAAAAGAGACTTTAGTTTTGTGTCATATTGTATGGTTGCGTTGATCTCATTGTATGAGGTAAATGGAAGGCGGTTTGAGGATGATACAAAAAAGCGGTATCCCTTATAACCATGAAAATATCCTGTATTGATCAGTTGCTGCTTTTGAGAAGTCCCTGAGATGGAAATTCCGTTATTTCTAAGATGCTGCATTAAGGCATCAGTTGATTTATAGTCTGTTTTCGCCATAGTATCTCCTAAGTGTTTGTGGTAATAAATTAAGTATAATACATGGTGTCATTATTAACAAGCTACAAGATAGGATTATTCATTTTAGGCCTCTTGATAAATGTTTCCGGTGCTGTTTACCCTCTTTGCAATCTGGTTTAAATTGGAGCTGATACGTCCCAACTCCGTATTATAATTTCGCAGGTAACTGTAATCGACATCATACACATATCCATATAAGATCAGCTTGCGCAGGAAAGCAGACATCCTCTTCATGCCGGATGCTTTGAATTTGGTGTTGAGGATGTACTGCTCATCATCGCTGAGATAAAATTGCACTGGATTGGTGCGGTTTCGATTTGCCATTTCTGCCACTTCCTTAGGATGTGCCAGATGCTTTGTTATTTAGAATGAAAGTAAAATAAATACTTGACGTTTATATCTTACAGATGTAAGATATGAGTAGGGATATTATATACCGAAAAAAGAAATCATGATTGCTTTGACATAACTTTTTAAATGGAAAGAACAATTTTTTTTAAAATGAAATCTTACAAATGTAAGAAAAGGAGATGCTATGACGAAAAAAAAGAAAAAAAGCAGGATATACATTATATGGCTCATGAATTTATGTTTGATTACAGCTGTGGTTGCCTTTTTTGTATGGTATGAAAGTGTACCTGATGTATCACCGGAGAAGGTTCTTAAAACGTATATGACTCATATTTCAAATCGAGAATATGAACAAATGTATGAAATGATTGATGCAGGAATATCTGGGAATATCAGTCAGGAAGATTTTGTAAAACGTAATTCTGCTATTTATGAGGGAATTGATGTAGATAATATGAAAGTTCATATCACATCTTATGATAAAGAACAAAAAGAGATCTGTTATGAAACATCTATGGATACTGTTGCAGGAAACGTAACTTTTGAAAATAAGGCATCATTTATACTGGAAAAAGGCAAATATAAGCTGATATGGAATGATTCTTTGATATTTCCAGAACTGGATTCCACAGATAAAGTAAAAGTGTCTACAACAAGTGCTAAGAGAGGGCAGATTATAGACCGAAATGGTCAGTTGCTTGCAGGCGAGGGAGTGGCTTCTTCTATAGGCGTAGTTCCCGGAAATTTAGAGAATAAGAATGATGCTATCAGCCAGTTGGCAGAATTATTGGAAATGAAAACAGAAGATATAGAAAAAAAATTAGCAGCAAAATGGGTAAAAGATGATTCATTTGTACCATTAAAAACAGTTCCAAAGGTGAATGAATTAAAACTGATGTCGATTGAGCCAGATCAGGAAACATTGGCAGAGAAAGACAGACAGGAGAAATTATTAGAGATTCCAGGTGTGAAAATTTTAGATACCACTGTAAGGGAATATCCACTGGGGGAGGCTGCTGCACATTTAGTGGGATATGTTCAAAACGTTACAGCAGAAGATTTAGAAGAACACGCAGGGGAGGGATATACATCGAACAGTGTGATTGGAAAAAGTGGAATGGAAGGATTATTTGAAAAAGAATTAAAGGGACAGAATGGGTGTTCTATTACTATTGTTGATTCAAATGGCAATAAGAAAAAAATCATAGTAAGCACGATTGTAGAAAATGGAAAAGATATAAAACTAACGATAGATTCGAATTTGCAAAAAGAATTATATGAACAATTTAAAGATGATAAGAGCTGTTCAGTTGCTATCAATCAGTATACGGGAGAAGTATTGGCTTTAGTCAGTACACCTTCATATGATAACAACGATTTTATTAGGGGCATGTCAAGTGAAAAGTGGAATGCGCTGAATGAAGATGAGAACAAACCTATGTATAACCGTTTTCGACAGGTCTGGTGTCCGGGCTCTACGTTTAAGCCTATCATAGCTGCTATTGGATTAACAACAGGGGCAATTGATCCAGATGAGGATTATGGGAATGAAGGATTGAGCTGGCAGAAAGATTCCTCATGGGGATCTTATTATGTAACGACGCTTCATGCTTATGAGCCGGTTATTCTAAAAAATGCTTTAATTTATTCGGATAATATTTATTTTGCAAAGGCGGCATTAAAAATTGGGGAAAACGATATGGAAAGTTCATTAACAAAACTGGGATTCAATGATGTACTTCCATTTGATATTAAGATGGCAAAATCGCAGTTTTCCAATACAGAAAAAATTGAAAAAGAGGTACAGTTGGCTGATAGTGGCTATGGACAAGGTCAGATTCTTGTGAATCCTTTGCATATGGCTTGTATGTATTCTGCATTTTGCAATGAAGGAAATATGATAAAACCATATCTTACATATAAGGAAGATGCAATGCCTGATGTCTGGATTAAAGAAGCATTTACAAAGGATGTGGCGCAAACTGTTTTGGAGGATACGAAAGAAGTCATAAACAATCCTCATGGAACTGGCTATGCAGCACATAGAACGGATATTATATTAGCCGGAAAAACGGGAACTGCAGAAATCAAAGCATCAAAAGATGATACAACGGGGACTGAATTGGGATGGTTTTCTGTTTTTACAACGGACGAGAATATGGAGCGTCCTATTATGATCGTCAGCATGGTAGAAGACGTAAAAGGAAGAGGTGGAAGCGGTTATGTTGTCAAAAAAGATAGTCAGGTTCTTGAAAAGTGGTTTTCTGGTAATTAGTATAGGTTTTTCGATGGGGATTTCGGGATGTAAAGGGAATACAGAAGAACCAGTATCTTCTGAACCTATTGAAATTGTCAGTGAGAAAGGAATGGATGACAATTTTATAAATATTCCGATAGATATTTATGCGGAAGCCACAACAAAAAATAAGCTGAAGGATATGGAAACAGTACGTAAAGTTGTAGAAAGATTTGGGGAATGTGGATATGCGGCAGTTGATTGTGAAAATCGAGTTGATATGACACAAATACAAAATGTGATAGATTTTTGTGATTCGGTGGAAAAACAAGAAAAAGCAGAAGTGACAATACTCCAAGTGAGCAGTCTGGGAGGATTTTCGGTCTACCATTTACAGACAGAAAAAGGAGTGGTTCATGTGAAAAGATGCTATTACGGATACAAAGATGGGATTATGAAAAGTGAGGATGAAGGTGAATATCAAACCGATTATTGGAGATATACCGATGATGGATATCTGATGTTTTCTGGAACTTATTTTTCAGAAGAATTGTATGTATTAACATTAAGTTCTGCAGAAGAGCATGTAGCATTTCGTATACTGCCATTGGATGCAAAGTGTCGGGAATTAAATGAAAAATATCTTTTGCCAATAGGATATGAGTTAAATAATATGTTTTTAGTGGATTGGAATGAGGATGATTTTGGAGAACTGAATTTCTATGATATGTTTGATTTGTTGTATCCAAAGTTGCATAATGAAAAATTTCCATATGTAGCAGATGATAACTTAGGCATAGGTGCAGTTTATCATATTCCTAAAACAGAGTTTGAAAATGTAATTATGGAATATTTTAATATCGACAGTGATAAATTGCAGAAAAAAACTATTTACGATTATCAAACTCAAACATACGAATATAAACCAAGAGGATTTTATGAGATAGAGTATCCAGAATATCCGTATTCCGAGGTGGTTGGGTATAAAGAACATTCGGATGGGACGATAACGCTCAACGTTCATGTGATATATCCGTATGCAGGCGATTCAAATGTATATATGCATGATGTTACTGTCAGACCATTATCTGACGGGGGATTCCAGTATGTATCAAATTACATTGTTTCAGAGGAAGAAAATAACAACATTACATGGCATACGCCGCGTTTAACTGAAGATGAATGGAATGATATATACGGAGGACAGTGATGGAAGATATGAAATGGTTTGTAAAAAGGTTTGGAATCATTTTTGTGATTCTATTGGTGATGATTGTAAGTACAGGAATTTTTTATGAAAAGAATGCGAGAACATCATCAGCAGAGGAGATATGGGAAATGTGACTGAATGGAAAGGACAATATTTATGAAAAAGCGTATTTGGTTCATTGTACTGATCAGTTGCCTGTTATGTGGATGCATAAGGAAAGATATGACATCAGATAGTCAGTTGATGGATAGTAGAGATGTTGATTCTACGGAAGAAAACGAGAATGCAAAAGAAGATGTTGCAGAACAGTGGGAAAAAGGTTATGACCTTCCAATAGATGAGCCGGAAAGAAAAGAAGCAGAGGATGAGTGTAAAATGATTCTGGAGCTTATTTCTGATATTTATACTCAGGCAGATAAAGGGGAGGCAGTTAATACGGTTCTGGATGATAAGACAATCTATAAAATGCAGGATCGGATAAAAGAAAAAGGGTATCCGGTTATAACGATGAAAGCATATGCAGCAATGGAAAATTATAAAAAAGTCGAAGATTTTCTTAAAAACTGTCAGGAAGAGAAAGCTGGTTTTATAGTGCTTTACGAGTTGCAGTCAGATGGTGGCATTGGCAGAGATAAATTTATTTTTGATGGAAAGGACATGTATTTAATAAGTGCGTGTGCTACATGGAACACCAATGATACATATGGATTGTCCTATATTTCTTATGCAAGGATAAAGGAGTGGAAATATACGGATAAAGGATGGTTTTGTTATGAATTATGTGTTCCGGAACCACCGGAGGTTACAGAGATTGTTGACGGAAGCTGTCTGGTAAGAATAAAGCCATTATCTAAGGAACAACGGGAAATGTCAGAAAGATGCGTACAAGGTCTGGGGTATCAGGGAAATAATCTTTTATGCTCGAATTGGGATACTGACCATATGGAAAAACTGGACTATAATGGAATGTATGAATATCTGTATGCCATGAAACATCAGAAAGCGTTTGATGCAGAGGATTATTCAAATGGAATACCAAAAGAAGAATTTGAGAGTTTGATCATGGAATATCTTCCGGTAACAGCAGAGCAAATTCAGGAATATGCGGTATTTGATGAAAAAAATCAGACTTACGTATGGGTACGACAAGGCTGCCTTAACTATGCACCAACTTTTTTTGGAACTTCGCTGCCGGAGGTTATTGATATCAAAGAAAATGAGGATGGAACAGTGACATTAACGGTGGATGCGGTGTGTGATATGGTCATTTGTGATGATGCGGTCATAACCCATGAACTTACAGTAAAGTTTGCTGATGATGGTAGCTTTCAATATTTGGGGAATGAAATCCTTGATGATGGAATTATGCATATACCAGATTACCAATACCGTATTAAAGAATGATTTGATAATACTGGTGTTTTATGGTATTTTTACAGATATGAAGAAAGGAGACTTACATGAAATATATTTATAAAATCACGGGAAAAGTAAGTTTAATACTATATATATTTATGTTGTATCAATTCTGGCATCTATGTCAATATGGTGGCTTGAGAAGGCATATACCGATGTTGGCGTTAGGTATAATAGGATTGGTTGGCACAGTGGTTCTCTGGCTGATTTCGAAAAGGCATAATCAAGAAGTTAATTCAGGAGATAATGGAAATAAGAAACTTTTCTATACGGAAATGATACTCCTTATAGCAGCAACTTTATTCTTTGGTGGACGTATCGTTTATTCTGCAGTTCCGTATCACGGGGCACTGTCTTGGAAACTTGATGAGTGGATGCGTAAAAAAGAAGTAGAACTGGAGCATAATAATCTTTTTGAGGATGGTGTAGAAGGGATTCTGATGGATTTGGATGAAGCATTGCAACTGCCGGAAGAACTCTATATTGCAAATAAATATCAGGTGTCATTTGATGAAAACGGAACGATTCAAAGGATTTATGCATTCATATATGGAAAAAATGAGGCTGGAGAGAAAAAAACGTATCTTATTGATTATGACGCAGACAGCAGTAATGATATGACTGTTTGGATAGATGGTAATGTGAATGGAGAATATAGTGACGATATGCGTTTGTCTCCAATGATTGAAATTTTGAACAATTCAGACTGGACGAGTCAGGTAGAGGCGTGGGCTGAAACATTTGAAGAGCAGCAGATTTATGAAATACTCTATATGGGGCGAAGATCTTTTAGTTCAGAGGAAGGCTTACAATATATTTCGGGAGATGCAGATGGTGATGGAACTGAAACAGGAACCGGCAATTTTACTCAGCTTAGAAGCGGTGGAGAAATCGTTGGGTTTGAGGTATCTTTGCATATTCCTGATTTAAATAGTGTCACACCTGTTCGATATATTATGGAGCCTGAGTACGTCAGTCAACAAGAATTGAAGCAGGAGAATACGATGCAGCAGGTGGAGGATGCTAAAGATACAGAAAGTTGGACTGTGGATCAAAGTGATGGAACTATGTATTTCTTTTTAGATGAAAATAATGGATGGCGTTTGGTGATAACGGATGCAGCTGCCGGAAGCAGATTTTATGTAATGGAAAAGACAATGGATGGTGGTTCTACTTGGGAATGCATAAATGATGATCCGTTCAGTGGACAATTGGGAGTTGCAGAAGGTTTAATATTTTATGATGAGAACTTTGGGGTTGCAGGAATTACAGGCGCATCCCAGTCCTATTCCCGCTTATATGTCACTCGCGATGGCGGAAGGGCCTTTGAAGAAATGAAACTTCCAATGGATCTTGTTTCAGAATTACCACAAATCGCTATCGATTGCGGATTTACGGTGGAGGATTTTGATTACCTGAATATGCCTGAAAAAGAGGACGACACATTGACGATAACGGTTACCACAGATGCAGCGGAGAAAGATGGGATTGTATTTCAGTCAACTGATTATGGAGCGACATGGGAATACAAAGGGCTTGTTCAGATAGCGAATTAAGAAAAATCGGGTAAAAGTCAGAGATTGACCTTTACCCGATTCTTTATTTCCAGATATTCATGTCAGACAAGATAGACATGGTTATTTCAGTTGCGTTGCCTCCGGTAGCATCGCTGTCTGCACCAATGTTGGTAGCAAAAAAGTATGTATTATCTGCAGTTTCGATATAACCGATAAACCATCCGTTCACATCCTGGCCATCCACACGTCCGGTTCCGGTCTTTCCGTAGAATGTTCCGGCATCGGAAGA
>ERZ1694980.422-NODE-422-length-18633-cov-26.396921_pt1 | contig 18633 bp, 17 predicted proteins | sample MGYA00581606_ERZ1694980 | MGnify/ENA primary metagenome ERZ1694980 (study PRJEB42213, sample SAMN07424368) | human gut metagenome | biome: ENVO:00009003; feature: ENVO:2100002; material: ENVO:00002003 | host: Homo sapiens | place: USA | collected 2014 ...
CATACAACAAATAAATTATGATAAATAAAAATTCGCAGAATATTTACATCTGCGAATGCTAAAATAACCTATTATTTTTATTATTTCTACAATATTTTACCACATATTTAATAATAATTCAATTGATTTTACTACTGTATTTTGAAATAAATCATAGAAAATCGTATTATTTGTAGCTGAAATTATTTTATTTGTGGTCAAATATGTAGTCTGTTTTAAAATTAATATATTAAAACAGGAAGGATTTGTTAGTATGTCAAGGCGAGGAGAAAATATTTATAAGAGAAAGGACGGAAGATGGGAAGCTCGATTTGTTAAAGAAATAACTATTGACGGAAAGAAAAAATATGGCTCTGTTTATGGGCATTCTTACTCTGAAGTAAAGCAGAAACAAAAAACTCATATTTTTAATCCGCAGATTATTGAAACGAAAAATTTTGCAACAGTTGAAGCCGTTATGAAGAATTGGTTGTATCTTACAAAGCACAAAACCAAGTACTCTACTTTTGTGAAATATGAAACTATCATCAACAATCATATTATTCCTGAGCTTGGAAAAATCAATGTGAGTATGCTGACCGCTAAACGCATATCAGAATTTACCGATAAACTTATCGATTCTTTTGCAACAGCAACAGTAAATAATATATTGATCGTTCTTGAAATGGGTTTTGACTACGCTGAGGAAGAATACAATATAAAATGCCCTAAAATTTCGCTGTTGAAACAATCCAAACAAGAAATGCGAGTGTTATCTCGGTCAGAACAGCAGACACTTATCAGATATATTAGAAACAATGATAATTGTTTTAGTTTTGGAATTTTGTTTGCACTTTTTACCGGTATTCGGATTGGCGAATTATGTGCTTTACAGTGGGATGACATAAAGGATAACAAAATTCATATTTCAAAAACAATGCAGAGAATAAAAAATGAAGACGGGAAAAGTACAGTTATGATTACTGAACCAAAAACAGATAAATCAAACCGCATTATTCCTGTTCCAACAGCTATTTATGAACTGATTGAAAAGTACAGAAAATCAAAAGGATATGTTATTCGTCAAGCTAATGGCAAATTTATTGAGCCACGTCTTATGCAGAAAAAATTCGGAGAAATTACTACTGCTTGCGGTTTGGAAAACGTAAATTTTCACACACTCCGTCACACCTTTGCAACAAGATGTATTGAGTCAGGTTTCGACGTTAAGACTCTGTCAGAAATTCTTGGGCACACTAATGTCCGCACCACTCTTGACAAATATGTTCATTCTTCCTTTGAACTAAAGCAAAAAAATATGGAAAAACTGACGTTGGATTTGGTAATTTAATTTTCTATTCATCGTCAAAAATATGGTCACTATTTATCTTACACTTTGATAATAGTGACCATTTTTATATTTAAACGCAGATGTAAATATTCTGCGAATAGTCTTCTAATTTTTCTCTATTATTGTCTTCATCATTTCAAAAAATATTCAACAAATATAAAAGGGTGAACCCATTTGATAGAGTTAATAGATTTTGAGTCATATCCTGTTAATTTGGTTAAGAGGATTTTGCTTAAGGACAAAGCAACAAAACAAAATATTATATGGGCAACTAATTCCTATGAACACTTGGGGTTTGAATACTCTGACAACAGTCAAATTCAGGAATATCTGATAAGCAAAATAAATAAGTGGATAGTTCAGCCGAGAGTGCAGAAAAGTGTTGAGCAACAGCAGAAGCGGACACGAACAAAAGCAGAAGTATTTACTCCGGCTTGGTTATGCAACAAAATGAATAATCTTTGCGATGAAGAGTGGTTTTGTAAAGCTGATGTGTTTAATACGGAAGTTGACCGTGATTGGCAGACTAATCCGGAAAAAATAGAGTTTTCGTATAACAAAGGTTGGCAGAAATATATTGACCAAAGAATACTTGAAATCACCTGCGGCGAAGCTCCTTACCTTTGTTCAAGATACGATATGTCAAGCGGTCAGATTATTACTATCAATAATCGCATAGGAATCCTTGACAGAAAATTGCGTGTAATTAATGAAAACACAACAAATAAAGAAGAATGGTACAAGTGGGTTATCAGAGCATTTCAAAGCTGCTATGGCTATGAATATCAGGGCGACAGCCTGTTGATTGCAAGAATTAATATGCTGTTGTCGTTTTACGAATATTATAAAGACCGTTGGAGTGAAGAGCCAAGTATAAACCAGCTTAAAAAAATAGCAAATATTATCAGTTGGAATTTGTGGCAGATGGACGGACTGAAAGGTACTGTACCAAACGGAGCACCGAATAAGGTTAACGAACAACTGCGTATTAATGGATTTACAAATACTAAAAATGTTGAAATCGAAAATTATGAATGCAAATTATATAATTGGAGAGCTGACAGATCGCTTTATTATTCAGACTTAAAAGGAGTGAAAAGGAAGATGAAATTTGATTTTGCAATCGGAAATCCACCTTATCAGGATAATACTATTGGAGAAAATGATACTTTTGCTCCACCAGTATACAATATATTTATGGATGAAACATTAAAATTTGCCGATAAAGTTGAACTTATTCATCCTGCAAGATTTTTATTCAATGCTGGTAGTACACCAAAGCTATGGAACAAAAAAATGCTTAATGATAAAAACTTCAAGATAATTAGTTACATATCAAAAAGTAGTGATTTGTTTCCCAATACCGATATAAAAGGTGGCATTGTAATTTCGTATCATGATAATCAAAAAGATTATGGAGCAATTGAGATATTCACTCCCTTTTGGGAATTAAATAATATCCTCCATAGAATTACAAGTTATTATGAATTCATTTCATTAAGTAGCATAATAGAGTCTGCTTACTCTTACCATTTTACACCTCTATTGTATGAAGAAAACCCGAAATTATCGACAAGACTGAGCAAAGGTCATAAATATGATCTCAAATCAAATGTTTTTGATTTGCTACCAGAAGTATTTGCTGATGAAAAAATCAATGATAAATACATAAAAATATTAGGAAGGCAAGATAATCAAAGAACTTATAAGTGGATAAAAAGGTCATATGTTACTAATACTGTTAATCTCGAAAAATACAAGGTATTTATAGCCGGTGCAAACGGAAGCGGTGCTATAGGAGAAGTATTAAGTACGCCATTAATAGGAACGCCATTAACCGGCAATACTGAATCTTTTATCAGTATTGGAGCATTTGATAAATTAGAAAATGCAGAAAATTGTATGAAATATGTTAAAACCAAATTTGCAAGAACTCTATTAGGATTATTAAAAGTTACACAAGCTATAACGCCTGGCAAGTGGAAATATGTCCCCCTCCAAGACTTTACCGAAAATTCCGACATTGACTGGTCAAAATCAATTCACGAAATAGATTTACAACTCTACAAAAAATACAATCTTGACGATACTGAAATAGAATTTATAGAAAAGAATGTTAAGGAGATGAGCTGATGAATAACCGCATAAGCATTAATACTACAAAACAGGTTGTCCCTATGATTTACGCTTACTCAACTCCTGAAATTACAAAACACAATGGCTGGCTTAAAATCGGTTATACCGAACAGGAAGTAGATAAAAGATTAAAGCAGCAAACCTATACCGCTGATGTTGAATACATAGAAGAATGGCGGGGTAATGCTGTTTTTGAAGACGGAAGCGGCGAAAGGTTTACCGATAAGGATTTCCATGCGTATTTAATAAAAAACAATGTCGAAAACAAAAAGAAAACCGAATGGTTTCATATTGACAAAATAAAGTCTAAGCATATGTTTTATGACTTTAAGGAAAACAGAGGAGTCTTAGAACAAAATGACGCTGTTCTGCCATATGAACTGCGTTCCGAACAGAAGAAAGCCGTTCAGATGGCTAAGAACTATTTTGAAACTCACGAAAAAGGCGAATTCCTTTGGAATGCAAAACCTCGTTTCGGCAAGACGCTGTCTGTTTATGATTTGTGCAAAGCTATGAATGCCCGCAGTGTTTTGATTGTAACTAACCGTCCTTCTATTGCAAATTCATGGTATGAAGACTACAAAAAATTTATGGGAAGTGAATCGGGTTATTTGTTTGTAAGCAGTACGGAATCGCTGAAAGGGAAACCGTATGTAATAAGTCGTGAGGAATATCTTACATATAATCGCAGTCAAAGTAAAACTGAAAACAAAAAACGCTGTATAGAATTTTTGAGTTTGCAGGATTTAAAAGGTTCAATTTATTTTGGCGGAAATTATGATAAGCTAAAGCACGTTAAGGATATGCATTGGGATTTGCTTGTTATTGATGAGGCGCACGAGGGCATAGACACAAGCAAAACCGACATTGCTTTTAATCGGATCACACGCAATCACACCTTGCATTTATCCGGCACTCCTTTTAAAGCCCTGGCTAATGACAAATTTCCGCAGGACGCAATTTTTAACTACACATATGCTGATGAACAAAAGAAAAAGCGTGAATGGAACAGTTCTGAACAAAATCCTTATGCTAATTTACCGCAGCTAAACCTTTTTACATATCAGATGTCCGAAATAGTCAGAGATGAGTTATCAAAAGGAAAAGAGTTAGAGGGAGAAACCGTAGAATATGCTTTTGACCTTAACGAGTTTTTTGCCACATCCGAAAGCGGAAAATTCCTGTATGACAGTTCTGTTGACAGATTTTTGGACGCACTTACATCTCAAGAGAAATTTCCGTTTTCAACTGATGATTTAAGAAATGAACTTAAACATACATTCTGGTTGCTGAATCGTGTTGACAGTGCTAAAGCATTAGCGAAAAAGCTGAAAGCACACCCTGTTTTCAAGGATTACGAAATTGTTTTAGCAGCAGGTGACGGCAGATTAAGCGCAGATGAAGAGAACAAAAAAGCCTACAACAAGGTTGTGGACGCTATCAGAAAATATGATAAAACCATAACTCTATCGGTAGGACAATTAACAACGGGTATTACGATTCCTGAGTGGACTGCTGTATTAATGCTTAGCAATGTCAAAAGTCCCGCTCTGTATATGCAGACCGCTTTCAGGTCACAAAACCCATGTATGTTCAGCAACGGTTCAGAGTTTTTCAGAAAAAAGAATGCTTATATATTTGACTTTGACCCAGCCAGAACTCTGGTTATTTATGAACAATTCGCAAATGATTTATCTGCTGAAACTTCTGACGGAAGAGGAGATTCTGATACCCACAAAAACAATGTTCGCACATTGCTCAACTTTTTCCCTGTTATCGGCGAAGATGAAAATGGAAAAATGATAGAGCTTGACGCTGAAAAAGTTTTATCAATACCAAGAAAAATAAGGTCTAAAGAAGTTGTTCGCAGAGGATTTATGAGCGACTTCTTATTTCAGAATATATCAAATGTATTCAAAGCTCCGCAGGAAGTAATTGATATTATAAAAAATTTCACTCCTGTTGCTGAGCCAAATTCCAACCTGAATATTACGACTGAAACCGGAGATGATTTGTCATTAGATGATAACGGAAACGTCAATATTGATGATAACTTCGTTATAGGAACTGCTACAGAAGTTTTCGGTGACAAAATTTATGATATTACCGATTCCCTTAATGACAGTATTGATAATATTGAATTGGAAAATGACAGCAAAAAAGACACGTTAGAAGATTTAAAAAAGATTTTCAAAAAGCAAGTTACTGAACCACTGATAGATTCTGCAAAAGAACATTATGGCGAAAATCTGTCTAAATCAAGTCAGAAAAGACTTGAAAAGAAAATTGAAATTGAATCCGATAAAAAGATTAATGCTGCCTATGGTGATTTTTCTATTAAAAGCAAAGAGCTTGAAAAGGAATATAAGGACAAGTTAGAGGAAGCATCAGCAGAAAATAAGCAAAAAATTCGTCAAGAGTACAAGAAAAAAGTTAAGGAAGTCCGGGACGAGTTTAAACAAGCTCTTTCCGAACAGGCTGACAATTTTGTTGAACAGTTAGGGCAGGAGGTTGTTCGCACAGTTGAAACAGAAGAAAAAGAACGTGAAAAGAAAGACCTTGAAGGCGGAATAAAAGACCATTTGAGAGGCTTTTCAAGGACTATTCCGTCTTTCCTGATGGCTTACGGAGATAACGAAGTGACACTCGAAAACTTTGATAGAATTATTCCTGATAATGTGTTTGTTGAGGTTACAAGCATCACTCTCGAACAGTTCAGATTTTTGCGTGACGGCGGTGATTATACAAATCCTGAAACCGGAGAAACAGAACATTTTAACGGACAATTATTTGATTCTGTTGTTTTCAATGACTCTGTTAAGGAATTTATGAATCTAAAGAAACAACTGGCAAATTACTTTGACGAATCCAATAAAGAAGATATTTTTGATTATATTCCGCCTCAAAAGACTAATCAGATTTTTACACCCAAACGGGTAGTTAAGAAAATGGTTGATGAGTTGGAAAAAGAGAATCCAAACTGCTTTGATAATCCTGAACACACATTTATAGACCCATATATGAAGTCCGGAATGTTCATTACAGAAATAGTAAAGCGACTATACCAAAGCCAAAATATGAAAAAGCTGTTTTCTGATGATAAGGAAAGATTAACCCATATTTTTGAAAAACAGGTGTACGGACTTGCTCCTACGGAAATAATTTACAGAATCGCTATAAGCTATATTCTGGGATTCAGCAACGATAGTATCCGTAATCACAATTTTCGTCAGGTTGACGCCTTAGAATATGCAAAATCAGGCACCTTACAGCAAAAGATAGATGAGCTTTTTGGTTAGGATTCTTGGCAATTAACAAAAGCGGGAACAGTTACTGAAAGCTGTTCCCGTTTACTAATATATTCAAGACTTGTCTGTTTAAGACAATATTTTTCTGACACATAAAATCAATTGAAAGGTGTTTTTATATTAAATTATATCTATTGTTTCAATCAAAGCTCGAGCATATCTTTTTGCTGACACATTGACTGAATTTTTCGTAATACAAACACATAAATATGCAATTTCCAGTATATGTACTGACATTGAAATTGCATACTTTACAGTGCTTTGTTTTAGAGTTTCAAGATATGGAAACCATATGCTTAAAAGCAGTATAAATAAGGCAATAATATTAAATATAATTCCTAGCTTTTTAAGATTTCTCATATTTCGATGATAACCGTAGTTTATATTTTCTTCATATACCAGATGAAACACTTTTTTATCCCTTGTTTTTGAAGATAGCCAAGCTATCACACTACTACACAAATCATATGAAATTCTTTCATTCCATTCGCTTTCTTCACAAGCAAAAATTCTGAATTCTGGTTCAAATGAAGCTAATTTTCTGTAGTACCTTTTTCGTGTTTCCGTGGATAAACCAGAATTTGGTTGTAAATAACTTGCTGCGTAGTTTACTTTTGCTGAGTCTTTTTTAGAACGACATATATTAAGTAAACACTGGCAAATAACAACTGTTATTAAGGTAAGAATAATATTCTCTGTTAAGGAGAATTTCTGTCCTGTAATAAAGAACACATCAATTACAAACGGAGCAGCATAAAAAGCTATAACACTCAACCTAGCTCTCAGATTATAGCTATCAAAAATATTCAGGTCCATATTCAAGCCACCTTCCTATAAGCGAATTGTATTCGCCTCATAAGAGGAAGTTTTGATGAATTCAAAAAATCCAGTTCAGATGTTGTTACGTCAAATGACAATCCAAATGCATTACCTTCGTAACAATACACCCTACCGTAATTATCCGATTTACTATAATATAAATTTTTCTGCCCTACAAATAACGAACCGTTATCAATTAAATCACAGGAATTTACAATTTTTAGACAATTTTTAATCTTATTGCCATATACCCCCAAAAAACGTTTAACCCAATAATTATGTCCATACAACATAACTATATTGTCATCATAGTAAGGAAAACTTCGTAATTCTATTAAGCTGTTGTTTCTATCAACAACTACAAAATAAGTGTTTAATGCCAAATACAAATATTCCTGTCGTGCTTTCAGTTCATTTTCAAAACAACATTGAAGGATGTATCTCACTATAGAATCACCCCATTTCAAAACGACCCAGTGTTCTGGTAACTTTAACCGTATATGCTGAATTGCCAGGATAACTCACGTCGCCATAGAGAGTTTTCTTAACCTGCTTGCCGGCACTTTTTAACTTTGTTGAACCACCGTTTGAATCGCCGGTGTTATCACTAACTAAGAAAATAACATCGTTTTCGCCAAGTTTTTCAGCAAAAATTTTCTCTGCTGTTTCCGGTTTACCGTGGTGAGGTAATTGTATTATTTTATAATCAGACAACTTGTCCTTTATTGATTCAAAAGAGCAATCTCCACAAAGCAAGGCGTTTTTATCTTTTAACTTAACCGAAATCTGAACACTTGCTGCGTTAATAACTGTCTCTGCATCAATAGTATTTCCTTCACTGTTCTTTAACTCTTTTGCTATAGTTTTGAGACAGTAACTTTTATCTGGTCCAACAATACACACACCTGGAACTATATCCTGTAATTCAATAGCATCTACTAACTCAACAGAACCACTCAAGCTTGCAATATTATCATAATCGTTTTTAATTCTCTCGCTTAAAGACTTATTTGTGACTCTTTTATCTTCTATTAACTTCAAGATTTCATCTTTGTGTTTTAAAAACAGTTGTGCATAGACCTTAGACACTAAGTCGTTCTCAATCAAATAAGGAATACCATCAAAATGGTCAGCGTCATTATGTGAAAGGACAACAATAGCTTTTTCATATCCGTGGTCAGACATATACTGTTCAACTCTTTTGGCATGCTCTTCACAGCCACAGTCATAGACAATTAACTGACTACCTGTATCAATCAAGATACAATCACCATAATTAGGACCTTGCGGTTTATAATTTTTTGAACTTAATAATTTTAATTCTTTCATATATTAACTCCTATTTATCACCTCAATTGATTTAACGTGTCGATTTATCATAACATATCTTGTATCATTTGTCAATATTTAGTTTTGATTTGTTATAAATACTTACAATTTTCAGGAAAAGTTTTGCAGATTTAAAGTTTTTTGGCTAGACAAATATTTTTCTCAATGATATAATTACATATCGGAGGAGAAAGCTATGTTTACATCTATTTATTTACGCAACTATAAAACCTTTACCGATACTACTATAGATTTATCTTTAAATAGTACAAAAGTCAATAATTTGATATTACTTTACGGAAACAATGGAATAGGTAAATCAAATTTTGCTTCAGTATTTTTAAATTTTGCTGAACTGATTCGTACCATGGACGTAAGAGATATGATTCAAGAGTTTATGGAAAACTATCAGGAATCTCCTCAAAATGAGAAATTTATTCAATTATTAAAAACTCGATTTAAAGACATTGAAACAATAATTAAAGATTCTAAAACTATAGGTACAACAGAAAATATGATAATGGAATTTTCTTTTATCATCAAAGGCAAAAAAGGTAAATATTTTTTAGAAATGGATGACAAAGAAATTGTCCACGAAAGATTAGAGTATACTCTAGAAAAAAATAAAGGTGTGTATTTTGATATCACTCCTACAACAAAAAAACTTAATGAAAAAGTATTTATTAATAAATCTCTTCTGAATGATATTGAGATTAATGTTGAAAAATTTTGGGGAAAACACTCTTTGCTCGCAATTATTTATCACGAATTCAGTGACAAATCTAGTAGCTTTTTAAGAAATGCTTTTTCTACACATTTTATGGATTGTTTAAATGACTTTTCCTTGTTGTCATGTAGAGTTAAGAAATCTAACTCTCCGGAATATGGTATTCTCGGATTAACGCATCCAATGCTAGGAGACTTGGAATCTGGCACTATTAAAAAAGATGAAATAACTAATTTAGAAAATGTGGAAAAAATGTTAAATGTGTTTTTACCGAAAATTAATTCTAATATAAAAAATGTATATTATAAATTAAAAAATCAGAACAAAGAAATCGCTTATGAATTGTATACAAAACAGATAATTTCAGGCGATTTGAAAGATATTCCGTTTACATTAGAATCAACAGGAACACATAACATATTAGAGTTACTTCCATTTTTTATGATAGCAGCTCAAGGATACACTGCGGTAATAGATGAAATGGATACAGGAATTCATGACTTACTAGTTATGTATATGTTACAAGACATTTTTCCAGATATTAAAGGACAACTTATAATAACAACGCATAATACATTAGTTATGACTTCTGAATTCATACCTGCAAATTCTTTTTATGTAATCCAAGAAGACGAGGATGGCACACGAGAAATAAAATGCATTACAGATATAGATGGAAGAGTACATCCCTATCATAATAAACAACTTAGATATATAGTACATAAAGAATATGGAGCTGTGCCTGATAAATTAAATCTTTCAATCAAAGAGCTTGCAGGTATTCTCAAGTCGAAATAAATTGGAACATCAAAGTTAAAATTTTATCCTTACGAGCAGTCGGCATCCTTCTGCCCTTGCCAAGTGCGATAAATCCGAACTTCGTTACCGTGATAGGTGATGCATTCGGATTTATTGTTTTCATATCTAATTAGACTAAAGGGTTCGCAATTTTGCGAACCCTTTAGTCTTTATATCTGACAATATGTTACTATATGAAATCTTATTACCGAATGGATGTATCATTGAAAAAAGCCATTAATTATGATATACTTAACATAATAAAAAAGAGGTGAACGATATGAGTATAAGTCTAAAAGATCATAAATTGAAAAAGGGTAAATTCATATCACCATGGAATGACTTAGGAATTAATATGACAGAAAATCCATGGTTTCAAAACAGACTTCCAGAATATATATGGCTTGCATTAATATTTGATAAATTCGAGCGCACCGAAGCACTTAAAATATGTTGGGATATTATGCTGTCATTTCAAGAAAAGAATGTCAATTCGTTATGTATGTCTGAGTTATTAAAATATGAAAATGAACAGCAAAGGGACATTTGGGATACAGTATTAAAATTTGCAGGCAAAGAAACCATATCTCCATTAACTATTGTTTTCACTCATTCAAAATATCCGGTTTTTTCCAACTGCTTTTCTTGCGTTACTATATCTGCAGACGAAAGGCTTGAAAAAATAGAAGGCGCAATGAAAAAGGCTTCCTTCCACCAAACACATTTTTCAACAGATATTCGGTTTATTGTTTTGTATTATTCTGTTCTAACAAAAAAGTTAGGGATAATAAAAGAGACTGCAGAAGCTTTATCAAGATACCCGCATTTATCACATGATGACGTAGAAATGGAGATAATTAGACCCATAATTCGTTCTGCTGAAATGGGGTTGGATTTTACCTATAAAACCAATTATGAATACTTAAAATTTTTTTGGGAGGAAATTAGTGCCATGACAAGTTGTCAGCCGTTTTATATTGATTTTAAATTAGAAACTACCGACACAGACGAATACATAACAAAAGTTAAAGAGATAATGGATTATTATTCTGATATTTTTATTTCAGTAAAACCATTAGACAACAAAATGCTTGTCCTTTTAGGAATTGCGACATATTCATATAAGAGATTATTGGAATTAGTTAATTGCAATTTATATAACGAAATATCTGGTAGATCGATTATAAGGGTGTTAATCGAGAATTATATTATGATGAAATATCTTTTAAAACATGAAAGTGAACACACAGATATATGGAGTGAATATCAATATTATGGAATAGGTCAATATAAACTCATCTATCTTCGTTCACAGGAAAATTATGCTAATCCTAAAAGCCATGTGCCTTATCCTTACTTAGGAATTTTAATCAACGAATATACAGATCAACAATTTTTAGATATGGATACTAAATACTTTGATAAGTATAACGTCAGAGAAAAAGCCATAGATGTTGGAGAAAAAGACTTATTTGGCCTTTACTATGATTACGATTCTGCGTTCGAGCATGGCTTATGGGGAGCAATAAGAGAAAGTGCTATGCTGAAATGTAGTTCGGCAGGACACCAATTTCATTGTATTCCTGATGTTGAAAACAACCAAAAGCTGAACTCGGTTTGGCCTGACTGCAGATCTGTTATGAATAAAACTTTACAAGTTCTAAAAGACACATACACCTTGCCAGATTGTTACACTGTACCCGAGGATTAATATATGAAAAATTTATTAGATGCAGAAATAGAATCTTTACAATTTGAATACTTAACTATTTTGAAAAATGCACTGAATAATTTTTACGATGAAAACATTGAGGCTTGTTTGGATGAAATTTTAGTGTTTTGGAGTAAAAAGAAAACTCGTGTGATACCAATAATCCAATCTTATATAAAATCAGAAGACACGTACTTGTTCACCGGTGCCAGCTACTTGGATATAGATGATAATGAGCATTATCCGTTTTTTTCTGTTGGCGATAAGCACATTATAGACGATCCGCTATGCGTTTTTATAGAAATGTATTGTAACAATACGCATTTAAATTCTTCAACAAAAATCAGTCAGCAATTATATAACATGATATCCGATAATATTAATGTTATAGGGTCTTACTTCCCGAAATTTCTGATTTTACCGCTAAGGTATATTCATAAGATTGATCAAGACCTTTCTTATAAAGGTGCAAAAGACATATTTTTAAGTATGTTTTCGAACGATATCAACACATTTGAAGATTATAAAAAATTAGAAAATATTTCTGACATTGAAAAAGCTCTTTGTAATGGTATGGATAAAACCATATTTTTTGATGAAGAAGATGATCGAGCATTATCTTTAGTAGAACGATTTAAGGGATATGTTAATCGGATTCCTGAAGCTCAAGGGTTGGGTAACGACAATCAAATATTTTTATATACAGTTATGGGTCATTTGGTGCAAGCTCTTGATATTATAAAACTATGTGTCTATTTTAATTGTGCACCATATATCAGATACGATATTACTTTTAAATATGTTGCTGTAATTGGAAAAAACTTTGTATCCAACGATGAAATTTGCAAATTACTTAACAAAGGGATTATTGCAAATACCTTTTATAATCGTTTCGAAAAACAAAAAGTTGAAGCGGTTGACTTCAACAAATATGCTACATTAGTTAATAATTATCGAAGAGATAATAGCCTGTATAATCAAATAGATATAAACGATAAAGAATTATTGCCTAAAAACATTATACCAATAATAGATGAATACTTTGAAAAGTTGTGCGAATATGTGTCAACAAACATAAGCACGATGTAATTAATAGTGCAGGGACTGCCAATCATATAGATTGGCAGTCCCTATTCTTTATACAGTCGTTTTAACGGTGGTCTGTACCTTTAACGCGGCTTGCTCGGCCTTCCACTCCTCATACTCCTTTCGCCCTTCTTCGCTCTCAAAGAAGGCTTGAATTTGCGGAAAAAAGTGCCGTGCGAGGATTTCCAATTCTTGTTTTGGAATATTACATTTGTTTGCTGCCATAAGGCAACACTGCTTTTATTTCAACTGTTGTCTAGTCATTCCTCCTTTACATTACCAGATCATACTCATACCTTGCTCGTATTCTTCCTGAGTAGAATAGCAAGCATAAGCATTTGGTGAAATTTTTCTGCCGAGGATTTTTTCGAGCCTAAGCTTTTCGGCGGTGCTTAATTCTTTTGTGGGGTTTGGCTCATAATCATCTTCGGGTGGTGCTATTGAAAGCAGATCGTCAAGTAAATTTATGAGTCCTGTTGTAACCGTCATACTTGCATCGTGTGTATGCGCAGGAGTTTTATAATCGTTATACTCATCATAAAGTTCACTACTCACACCGCCAAGTGCAAAATACACTTCTAGATTATCTTTGAGCAGCCGCTCATCGAACAAACTCTTGTCGCGGCAGACGTGATTGTCGGGTGTGGTGAAGGTAATATATTTATACTTATCTTCCCACTTGACGTTGTATCCGTGCTCGCGCATACATGCAATAAATTCTTCCTTTGTATCGGAATTGCTTATTGCATATAATGCAAATCGGCGGAGTAACCTTTTCCATTCCGGCCATTTGCCGTAACTACTCTTTTCTTCGGTAATGCTCAGACCATATTCCTGACATAGCTTATTGTAGTAAGCCTTCCCCTCTAATAGTTCATCACGGGTTTGATGAAACTTTTTACCGTTATGGTAGTTTACCGAATTCATAATAAGGTGATTATGAGTGTGTCCTGTATTATGATGGGTCGCCACCAAGACTTGATAACCGGGAAAGTGTTCGGCAAACCGAATACCGATTTCGTGTGCAGTTTCAGGTGTGAGGTTATCCGTTGGAGCGAAGGACTGCACGATATGATAATAGGTTCTACCATCCTCTTTACCGTATTTCTGTTTTACATAACGAAATTCTTCCAAGGCGGTATCGGGTGAACATTCAATGCCGCTTATGAGTCTTTGCTCGGTTGCCTCTTTCCGCATAACATAAGGGAAAATATTATTCATCGGACAGTCCGAAGTAACGAATTTAACGATTGCCATATTGCTCTCAACTTCTCTCTTGTTTCCGTGAGGTTTGCTTCGGTAATGAAACCGGCGTTAATCGCACGGGCGATTTGATTTACATTATTACCGATGCGCCTGAGCTCTTCGGCAACATTATCCGCACCGTTTATTACGGTGATTTGTTTTTCCAAGGCACAGTCACGCAGATACTGACTGACAAGTCTGTATGAGGATAGTGCCTTGTGGGTGATGATTTCTTTTTCTTCAGGGGTTACCCTGAACTTTAATATTTCGGTTTTAGTCATCGCCTAAACCGTCCTTCCTGAAATTTTATAGGGGTATGGGCTTAGCCCGACCGCCTTTTATGCGGCCGCCGATGAGGTGGTCGTAACACAAAGGCGAAACTCGCAATAAACGCCCTACCGATAGTTACTGCTGTAATCCATACGGCAGAAAAAGAAGAATGCAACAATGCAAAGGACTCCCATTGTCATCTACTTTTAACAATGCAGATGGGACACTCTGCAATGTTGCAATCTTTATTCGGGTATCGACCACGCCCAGCCTTTACCGATCTTTCGGGTTTTGATACCGTTAATGTTTTTCTTGGCTTCATTAACGGTGCGCTGTGAAATGTTTTTGTTAGCGGCGGTTCGGAATATTTCCTCTGCCGTAACTTCTTTTCCGTCTGCCAGTATACTGCGGATCAGTTCTTCCGCCACCGCTGTTTTGGTTTCAGCAGAGAAACCACAGAGCAATTCCTCTGCGGATATTTCACTGTAACCGTCGAGCCAATAAAAACCATCCTCATTACCAAGGTTGAAGGCGATGGATTTACCTTCGGGTGCCAGCGAAGATTTATCGTGAACGATAACACGAACATTTGGTTCTTTGCGGAGTCGACCTACCAACAGTACGCTTCTTGCAGCGGCTCGGAAGTCTATTGAGCCAAGTCCTCGGTAGGCACTGCTTGAGCCTTGTGCTTTATTAAGGTGACCGACCATAATAATGGCGCATCCTGTACGCTCGGCAACGGCGGCAACCTTTTTAAGAACCGTGCGGATTTCGTTGGCACGGTTAATGTCGATACGCTCACCAATATAACCTTGAATCGGATCGAGTATCATCAGTTTGGCATCGGTCTGCCTAATTGCTTGTTCAATTCTTTCATCCGACAGAGAAAGAGGATCGGTGTCCTCGCAGATATTAAGCACCCTGCTTTCATCTGCACCGGCTTCGATGAGTCTCGGTTTTATGGTATCACCAAGTCCATCCTCGGCGGTTTGATAAATCACATTGAAGGGTTCTGCAATTTCCATGCCGGGCAGAGCCACGCCCGAAGAACAAGCGGCGGCGAGCTGTAGAGCAAAGGTCGTTTTACCTTCGCCGGGATCACCTTGGATGATGGTCAGTTTTCCGAATGGGATATACGGTTTCCAAAGCCATTTGACTTCTTGAAGCTGCACATCCGACATTCGAACAAGGGATAAAGTTTTTCCGTTTGTCATTTTTAATCTCCTTTCTATAGTTTTTTGTGTTGAGGGTTCGATTGGAACAATCATATACATCCCACCTTTCATAATTCTAAAATTCATTGCCCCTAAAAAGTGGGGGCAGTATTCATATTGCGAACAGGTCAGTCTTTCTTTTTCCTTCTGCCTGTAATATAATTGTAAATAACAAAACTCGGTTTCTAAATGAACGAGTGAACTTTCAAAAAAATCAAAAGTTTAATTTAAGACAAAGGAGGGATTGCCAAATGAAAAGAACACCAGGACTTTATGTAACGCCGCAGAAAGGCGGTATAATAAAAAGAAACCTTGTTACGAACAAGGGCGAGACAGTGCTTGATGAAACTACTATCGGGGCAGAACTGATATGGTATGCCGAACTTGACTACAATACTTATGTTGATTCTTTAATTAAAATTGAAGACTTGGCAGAAAAAACAGAAGATGATGGCGATCCCGAAAATTACGGTACTGTCTATTTGAATACCTTTGATGAACTTTTAACCGAAGCCAACGAATTGGTATATGATATCTAAGCGGCATATCCGACACTTGGTTCATTGCTACGGTTTGACCTTTTGAATCACACACCCAAGGACGATGGAACGGCAATGTATGTGTATAATGCAAAATCGGCAATCTGCGAACAGATTGCCGAGCCGGTACACTTTTATATTCAATTGCGAGAAGTTTTGGAAGATTTATCTCTTGGCATTCCCTTGGATTTTGAAGATAAATATGCCAACCTTGCCCAAGGTTCATTTGCACAAAGCTATACTTTTACCAATACTCTTGAAATGGAATACCATTTCCGTTCCACTAAAAATTATTTCCAGTTCCTTTTAATGAACTATCTGAATTCTGACCCCAATGTTGCCCGATGCCATTGTTGCGGACAGTATTTCATTCCAAAGACACGAAAATCAACACTGTACTGTGATAGAGTTATGAAGGACGGAAAAACTTGCAAAGAAATCGCACCTGCAATTATTCATAAAAATGCCGTGGATGCAGATCCTGTTTTGAAAGTCTATGACCGAACTAAGCATAAAATGTATAAACGCTACGAACGCGCATATTATTCGCTTGACCAACTTCCGAAAGGTATATACTTTGAAAAATATTTAGAGTGGCGAGAGCCTGCAGCAGAAGTGCGAACTAAATACCTCAAAGGCGAATTAACAGCGGAAGAGGCACTAAAGATTATTGAGGTTAAAGATTAAACCCCGTACAATCGAACAGAAATAGTTTTATCGACCCGTAAGGCTGTTTCGGATAAAACAAACGCCTACAAAGGCAAAACAAAAAAATACCCACCGGATGTTGTAGCAAAGTTCAGCAATGAACCGCCGCATCCAGTGGGTATTTTTATGCTTGTTTTTATTTAATTTTAACCGCCGTAATTTTCCTCACTCATACATATGCAAACGTACCATTTGCCGTTAGCTTTGGTTACACCTACGGCTATGTATGGATATTGGGAACTGCCGACATATGCCCAATGTCCTTTGCTGTGGTGGAATCCGTCAGCAATGCGGTCGGACATACTTTCCGCCGTGCCGAACCAATCGCCCATACCGATGGCTTCTCGGTTATAGCCTTGGTAGTAACTATCCTCGGCGGTCATACCCGTAGAGTGTCATATCTATAAATTCGCCGTATTTTAATTCTTTGCACGCATTACGGATATCTGTGTGAGAGAAGTTTGTTGTAAGCTCATTGGCTCTGAATCATGCCACCTCGGTCAGTCCGGGGAGCATCATAGCTGCCGTATCGCCTTGTGCTATGCGGTAGGCATTTATTTTCTCTATTACGAGCTTTTCTATATCTGCAGTATTAACCTCCGGCCACTGTATGCCTACATATATTTCTTCTTGGTGTTCTTCAGTTTTCGGAGATGTTTCTTTCGTGGATTCAGTAATTTCCGCCGCCGTTGACTCGGTCTGTTTTGTTGTTACTGTAGGCTCGGTTTGTTCCTTTGGTTGTGTGGTCGTTATGGGCTTTGTGACGCTCACGAGCGGTTCGGTTGCCTGTTCCTTGCTCTCGGTCGGGGTAGGCTCTTTTTCTTTCTCTGTCGGCTCTACCGCCGTCACAGGCGGTGTTTTCATTATTGCCGTTTCTGATACCGTTGTTGGTGGACTTTCAGTAGGCAGCGGTGCGGTGTTGCCACCGCATCCCACCATGCTCACAAGCACCCCACAGCAGAAAATAAGGATTATGATATTCTTCATATATCCTCGACTTCCTCCAAGCCTTGCATCACTTCCACCATTATGCGCGTGGCTAAAATAAAACCTGAACTGAACGCCTCCCACTCGGTGATGCAGGATAGTTCACTTGTGCAATCCTTAAATTTTTCAAAGGTTTCCTTTTGTTTCTCTGTGAGTCCCAAGTTCAGTTCTTCCTCATTTTTGCATATCAGCTTTACGAGTTTATCAACTCTCGTCCCTCGCTTGATATACCTTTCATGCGGACTGATGTTGCCGTAGTATAAATCTTCGAGTGTTGTCATGTGCGTTGCACCTCCTTTTGCAACACAAATACATACCACAACGCTTTCCACAAGTCAAGAGATTTATTTATAAAAAGCAAAAGCGCCGCATTGTGGTGACCCCCAAAAGTTAGATTTGAAAGCGTAGTGGCTTTTAGCTGCTACG
>ERZ1694980.428-NODE-428-length-18468-cov-16.504155_pt1 | contig 18468 bp, 16 predicted proteins | sample MGYA00581606_ERZ1694980 | MGnify/ENA primary metagenome ERZ1694980 (study PRJEB42213, sample SAMN07424368) | human gut metagenome | biome: ENVO:00009003; feature: ENVO:2100002; material: ENVO:00002003 | host: Homo sapiens | place: USA | collected 2014 ...
GCTAGGCTATACGCTTAAAAGAAAGCTTACCAACCAGGAAAATCCGCTGACCCTTAAAATGCCCACTTCAGACAAAGTTCCGTTACAAAATCGTTACAGGAAAATCGGGAAAATCTTCTGTAACGATTTTCGATGTAAGTCCTTGATTTGTCGCTCATTGACGTTCAAATGTCTGCTTGTAACCCAATTATTAATTATTCCTTTGCAGAGGGAAGTCATTACACCCACTGTAACGGAGCTAAATTAAAAAAGGATATGAGTAAGAGTACATTTAAGATTCTGTTCTATCTAAGAAAGAACTATCTGAACAAGGAAGGAAAAGCGGGTATTATGATTCGTCTGTCGCTTAACGGTGAAATTTCTCAATTCAGCTCAAAGCTGGATATAGAACCTGATAAATGGGATACCACATTGGGCAAGGCGAAAGGAAATACACAAAAAGCCCGCCAGTTGAATGAAACATTGGAGGACATCCGTGCTTCGCTGAAAAACCACTACCGGGATATTGAAGTGCATGAGTCATTCGTAACGGTAGAAAAAATACGCAATGCGTTTTTGGGAATAACGGCGAAACAAAGAACACTGCTGGAACTTTTCAAGAAACACAATGAGGATGCAAGAAAACTGGTCGGCATCAGCAAGACTCCTGCCACCCTCGCGAAATATGACCGCTGCTACCGGAGGCTGGAGGAATTTATGAAAGTGAAATACAATATTTCGGATATATCACTGAAGGAAATCGGCCATATGTTCATTACGGACTTCGAGAACTATCTGAGAACGGAAAGCAAATGTAATGAGAATACTACGGCAAAATTTATGCAGACTTTCAAGATGATTGTAATCATCGCCAAAAACAACGGTTGGATTTATACTGACCCGTTTTCAAATTATAAAATCAGACTGAAACGTGTGGACAGAGGTTATCTGACGGATGCGGAACTGCAAAAGATAATGAAGAAGAAGTTTCCGACTAAAAGACTGGAACAGGTACGGGACGTGTTCCTGTTCTCCTGTTACACGGGATTATCATATGTGGATGTGAAGGAACTGAAGGCAAGCGACATCAGAATCTCGTTTGACGGGAAGCCGTGGATCATGACGCACCGTCATAAGACAGATACTCCGGTAAACGTACCGCTACTGAAAATACCCCAAGCGATACTCCAGAAATATGAAGGTCAGCTCCCCAAAGGTCAGTTGCTGCCTGTACTGAGCAATCAAAAACTTAATTCTTACTTAAAAGAGATTGCGGATTTGTGCGGTATAAATAAAAATATTACCTTCCACCTGAGAAGACATATTATTTCTTCTTACTCATTGAAAACAAAGAATTTACAAAGATTTTCAACTTAACAGGTAACGATTTGGAAACCAGCGAGCTTCTCCATTCTGCAATGTTCTACACTAATCAAAAGAACGCTTTTCTCATTCACAAAAGTAATGTTTTTCTTTTTCGCTGCCAAAACAATTTCATTGAAAAACGGAGAAAATCAGACTTTTAAAAATAATTGCAAATATAATTTCTTATTCTTTCTCTTGAAGCAGTATTGAATTTAGGCTTCCAGTATCCACATATTTGCCAATAGCACCTCATCAAAACACAAATAATTTGTTAAGCCATGTAATATAACCTAAAGTAAATGACGTATTTTCTAATGGAATCTTTCGCCATTGCGAATGAATAATAACATTTAGAATTATGATTTACGGATACATTAGAGTTAGTAGCGATAAACAGACGGTAGAAAATCAGAGATTTGAAATCAACAACTTCTGTGAGAGAGAAAACATCAAAATTGATGGTTGGATAGAAGAAACCATCAGTGGTACTAAAGCTTATAACAAAAGGCAGCTCGGAACACTTTTAAGACGAATACAAAAAGATGATTTAATAATATGTGCAGAACTATCTCGTCTTGGTCGTAATTTGTTCATGATAATGGAAATACTAAATATCTGCATGACAAAGGAATGTCGGGTGTGGACTATTAAAGATAATTATAGGCTCGGCGAAGATATACAGAGTAAAGTTTTGGCTTTTGCATTCGGGTTGTCAGCAGAGATAGAACGTAATCTTATATCTCAGCGAACAAAGGAAGCTTTAGCACGAAAAAAAGCGGAAGGTGTTATACTTGGACGTCCGAAAGGAAAGAAAAACGCTCCTGACAAGTACAAACTATCGGGTAAGGAAAACCTTATTCGTGAGTTAATACAAGTGGGTGTATCTAAACGCAAAATAGCTAAAATATGTAAAGTTGATAGAAATACATTATCTCGTTTCATCAATGATAGGATTGAAGCATAAAATTGAGCAATTTTGTGCAGCAACAGTCAGTAGAATGCTGTTTTGAATCTTCTGATAGTTGGGTTATATTATCCCCGATTGAGCAGAGTATTAAAAGGAAAATAGAATCTGTTGGTACTCCATTAAAGGATTGGGATATTCAAATCAATTATGGAATCAAAACGGGATTTAATGACGCTTTTATTATTAGTACTGAAAAGAGGAATGAAATCTTAGACAATTGCTCCTCTGAAGAAGAACGAACTAAAACGGCTGAACTTATACGACCGATTCTTCGTGGCAGGGATATTAAGAGATATGGATATGAGTGGGCTGACTTATGGTTAATTGCCACGTTCCCTTCTCGCCATTATAACATAGAAGAGTTTCCTGCTGTAAAGGCTCATCTATTATCGTTCGGAAAAGAACGATTAGAGCAAACAGGCAAGAAATATATAATCAACGGAGAAGAGATAAAAGCTCGAAAGAAAACAAGCAATAAGTGGTTTGAAACCCAAGATAGTATCAGTTATTGGGACTTATTTTTTCAGCCAAAAATATGTTGGAAAGCAGTTGGACGAAATTTGGCTTTTTCTATTGTTGAATCAGGCACTTTTCTAACGGCTCCTGCAAGTTTCATATCAGCAGGTATCTATAATGAATATATTCTCGCATTTCTTTGCAGTAATGTTGGAACTTATTTTATCTATAAAAATAGTGATACCACTGGTGCAGGTGATATTATGCTAAATATCCAATCTCTAATAAAGTTTCCAATACCGCTTAATCAGACTATTAGCATCTGTGAAAGCATTAATGTTGTAAACCAAAGTATTTATCAAACGTACGGATTTACATCTGATGAAATCTCTTACATAGAAAGTTCTATATAAATGCCAAGCCCTCAATTTTATGCCATTGGGGGCTTGGTTTTATTTACCTATCTATCAACTTGTTTACAAGATAAAATGTAATCTATTTCTTCTTGTGTTAATTTATATGCTTCAAAAATAATGTTATCTACATCTGTATCGGTTGCAATGCCATTCACTCGTTGATTTATTACTTCACTTAAATACGTCGGAAAGTCTAATTTTACCAATGTCTTTTCTAATGTAGTTACATACAATTGTATTCCTCCACCTTGGACTTCTGCTTCTGTTGTTAATTTCAAATACCAATCAAAGAGTTTACAATTCATTAGACCTAAAAATTGGAGAAGTTGATTCCGTTGTCCTGTCATTATATTTACAGCATTGTTGCAAATCATCGTTCCATCATTGAATGAAAAATTGATATTGCAACCTATAATTTTCCACATTACTTTTGGCTTAAAGAAATCCTCCAAATAAGCGCAGTTTCTAAGATTATATGGTGTGTCTCCCTTATCTGCTCGCTTTGATATTTTATCCCAATATTGGTCTAAATGAGCCTTTACTGCTGGATATTCATTTATATCAATACGAGGTTTAACACCTTTAATCCCATTATGAGTATTGATAAGCCATAAGTCAGCCCACTCATATCCATATCTCTTAATATCCCTGCCACGAAGAATCGGTCGTATAAGTTCAGCCGTACGCAATCTTTCATCTTCAGTCTGGCAATTAGCCAATATCTCGTCTCGTTTTTCTGTTGAAATGATGAAAGCGTCGTTATAACCAGTAAGTACACCACGATAGATTTTAATATCCCAATCCTTAAGCGGTGTTCCTACTGACTCTATCTTTTGCTTGATGCTCTGTTCTATTGGGGATAGAATTACCCAACTTCCTTCATTAGAAAAATTACAGATTGTATGCTGTTGCTGCACAAAATTGCTCAAATTCTTTAAGCTATCTTTGTTCAGTTTATCAGTAGCTGCACAGCGTGTTTGATATTCATTCTGCCCCTTGCAGAAAATCAGGATATTTGTATCAACCGTTGCATTATCGAAAATTTTCACTCCTGCAAAATCAATCAAGTACTTAGGATTTGTATGCTTTGCAAAGAACCCTCTTGTTTTTTCTCCATATCCTGCACGCATCCACTTATTGGATGTAATGAAGCAGAGATGCCCTTGTTGGCATAAAAGCTGCCAACCTTTTTCATAGAACAAGCAATAAATGTCGCCAGTCTTGGCAAATGTCTGAAATCGACAATCTTCATATAATTTTGCCAACTCTCCACCATTATTCTGTAATTGGATATATGGCGGATTGCCAATAACGATGTCAAATCCGTTTTTATCATCATATCGGTTAAATACGTCACTAAACCAAGTATGCCAGAGGAAGAATTTGTTGTTCTCTGCAAGGTTTATGTTCTTGAGTTGCTCAAGAATTGCAGGGTCGTATGCTTGTGTCTCCAACTGTTTATTGATAGTATCGGAAATTTCCTGCTGTAGTTTAACCTTTCTACTATGGTCGCTACAAGAGTAGTACGAAGATAACAGATGTGATACGGTTTTCTGTAAACGATTTTTCTCATCGTCAAAAAGTGAGATTTCTCCTTTATCTTTCTTATGCCCTTTCTCGTAAGTGAGTTTGCTCAAATCCACTCCCATAAAACTTTCGATAAGTGAGTTGCCTTGCATAATCTTATAGTCAAGGTTAGGCAATGGCGATGGTGTTTCCTCATCAACTACGATTGAAAGCCAGAAACGCAAACGGGCAATATCAACAGCACCTTTCTCAATATCCACACCATAAATGTTGTTTTGGATAATGCTCTTCTTTATTTCGGCACGGTCGTAACACTCGCCACTCAACACTTCACGACAATGTAATAGTTCGTTGAGCAAGCCCATAGGAAATGCTCCCGAGCCGATGGCCGGGTCACAAATCTTCACCTCTTCAAGTGCTGTAAGTAGTTTAGGCTTCTTATTCTCAGGAATATCCACGACTCCTTCTTCGGGCGAAAGAACAAATTGGCGAATCTTCTCTTTTGCTATACTTGTATTGGTTTCAAGATAAGCGATAAGAGATTCCTGACACATATAGCGTACTATCTCTTTCGGGGTATAGAATGCTCCTTTATCCTTGTTGTCTTCAAGTAAGTTCTCGAAAATTTTACCCAACATTTCGGGATCAACACCCACTTCGGCATCATTAGGGTCGTTCTCGTCAATGGTAAAATTGTATTCACTGAAGAATTGGAACAGGCGTTTGAAGTAGTCGGCTGGGAAACGGCTTTCAGGTTCATCTTCCTCATCACGCTCAAACAAACCGCCATTAAGGTATGGAATATCTTTCCACTCATTAAGTAGTGACTTATCCCATCCGTAATCGGCGAACAGGGCTTCACGCTCGGCAGGTTTGGTATTCAGGATACCGAAAAATAACGGCTCAAGCACCGAATCAAGATAATCGTCCTTATATGGTGAGTTCTTAAACATATTCTGCATATAGTTGAGGTCTCCACACATCCATCCTTTGCGTTGCAAGAAGTGCAGGAATGTAATTCGCCCCATCATCTTCTTCACATAGTCACGAATCTTCTTCTCGTTATGGTTAAATGCCTGCATCAATGCTATGTTAGGCTCACCAAGTACCTTTTCTTCCCACTTGCTGCCAACCTTGACAAAACGCTTACCCGTAATATATTGGATAAAGTCGGCATATTGCTCACGATACTTGTCGAAGAATTCATCAGAGAGGGCTTCAACGGAAAATGCAGTTCTCAAATTCTCGAACGATATGCCTTTCTTCTTTAAAAAGTTGAAACGCTCGATAGGTGTTCTATACAGCAAATCATTACTACCGAAAACATAGGTGTATCGTTTAGGCGATGTTGCTTCACCCTTAATGTCACAAATAAATGACAAACGCCAATGGTCGCCACTGTCAAATACAACCAATGCCGCATCAAATTCTCCCCAAGTGGGATTGATGAATGATTTAACGAGATTACGAAGCCCCACACGTTTGTTTGCGACAGAGCCTTGACGGATATTATAATGGAATAAGCCTACACGGTAGCTATCGATAGTATTTATGTTGCCTAAATAATAGCCTTCATCTGAAGTGTTCTCAATGATTCTTTCGGGTTTCTCTTTCAATTCGCTTGCATTAAAAAAATATTGCAAAAAGCTATACCATTGTGCCAAGTTGAATGACGATTGGAACAGGTTTCTTAAACTATCTGAAGTATATACAGTTGCCATAGTGATATTGGTTTATAGTGAGTGATTTATTTGAAGCTCTCTGAAATAATGATTTGAGGATTGGAAATGTCTTGTGCATCGTGACGTTGCTCCTTGTTCATCGTCTGATACTCGCCAAGCAGTTCCGAAATTCTGTTTTGTAAACTATACTCGTCTTGCTTCATCTTTACACGGTCGTTCCTGTATTCACGAGACAAGGCTTTCAAGTAACGAGGCAGCTGGGCATAGATACCTTCATTGATATATCCCGTCAGTACATCGCATTGCGATTTCAATTCACTGTCGGTCGTTATCTGCTTGATGGTACGCAAGAACTTGTTGGCTTCAAGCGAAGTCTTGTCAAGGTCAGAGCGGTTGATTGACGATGTATCGGCTGCCTCCACGTATTCGGTCGTATATTGAGCCAATGCACTATTTACGTGCTTGTAGTGTTGCTCTTCTTTGGAGAATGGCACAGGCTGTTCTTCGGGCTTTGCTTTGAGATATTTTACCGCTTCAAGAAAGTCGATAACCTCTACACCGGTGGCTGTTGCCAAATAGAACTCTGTCTTGACATTGGAAGAAACAAATATAATAGACTTACCGCTATGTTTTCCTGTATCACGCATTACACGGCTCTTCATTGGCAGTGTCTTGATTTTGTGATACAGTTTGCGGTCGCTATTATAGAGTTCACGCACCTCACGCAATAGGGCGATTTTCTTGTCAATGCTATCCTTTACATTGTTATCGAACATCTGGAACTCCTTTACAATCTCCTCCTTGGAATAGATTTGTGCATCTTCGCCAAATGCCGAATGGAAACCTTGCAACTTGACAAGGGCGTTCTTATATAGCTGAATTTCTTTATCACCCTGTTGAGACGGGTAGAACATATAGTTGTAGATGTTGGGAGCAATCGATCCGATACGGTTTACACGACCGATACGCTGCATCAACCGGGTAGCATTCCAAGGCGAATCGTAATTGACAATCACATTAGAGCGATGCAAGTTCACACCTTCCGCCAACACATCAGAAGTAATAATAATGTTGTACTTCATAGAATCGCTATCAAAGTTTGCATCAAAATTCTCCTTAATGGTCTGCCCCAAGCGGCTACGGTTGGCAGCTGTAACCATTAAGACATCAGAACGACCCATTTCCTTTGTAAGCCTATCGTACAAGTAGTTCAGTGTATCTACACTTTCGGAGAACAGCACCAATTTGCCCGATGGGTTTATCTCTTTATCGAAGAAATTATGAGTAAGGTTTTCCTGGAACTTTTCGAATTTTGGGTCGTCTTTCTCTTTCTCCCAGTCCGCATTAAGTTGTTCCAATATATCACGGTCATGGTGGAGCATTTCAAGAAACTCTGAAGTGAATGCATCAGCAGGGAAGAGAATATCCTCAGCTGCATATCCCTTGGTAATGGCATACTCGATAATCTCATCAAGCTCCATATTCTTTGCTTGAAGATCCTTTACCTTCAAGTCTGGGGCAATGATAACCTTGTCTTCCTCAAACATCTTAATCATATCAGTTGTGATACGAAGAAGTGTACGGAGCGATTTCTTGAAAGCATAAAAACTACTTTCCAATCGCTTCACCATGTGGACACGATAGATTCCGGCCAATGTCTGACCGATATGTACAGCATTCTTGTACCTGTTACGGTATTCTGGCTTCAAGAATTCCACCGCACGATAACGGGCATAAGTCAGTCCCTTACCCTCCGGATTTTCATCTGTTTTTCCATCGGTCAATTGTTTCAACGTTTCGTAGAAACGATTACTTGTGTCGGAATCCATCACGTACTCCAATTCGTTAGGTGGCAGAATATTGGGGAATATGATGCCTTGCGACCTGATGTCTGCCCTATAATCAGGGTCATTTAGAATGTTGTTGCGTGTACGACGAACTGTTACCTTGTCGATAACCTTACTGCGGATTTGCTCATATATTTTATCCACTTCGGATGTAACATCACGCTTATCACGTTCACGCATCAATCGCTTGTACTCCAATATATGTTCTGAGAAGAAACCTTTGAGGTTTGGAACTCCATCAATGGTGCAGCTCTGACTGTTTTGGAACAGCAATAATTGATTCAGCAAATCGTCGGGACGGTTGTTGAGTGGGGTTGCTGAAAGAAGCATCACTTTCTTTTGCGAACTCTTCAATAAGCCCATATTCATGCAAGGAGACTTGCATATCTTCTGCAGTTCGTCATACTTGCCCGAACTGTCGCTACGGAAACCGTGTGCTTCATCGACAATAATTAGGTCAAACTCTTCTTTATCCTTGTAGTTGTCTTTACTTTCAAGAACTTTGGACAGACTGCCATTGGTGACAAACTGTGCTTTTTTGTAAATGCCGAACAACTTGAATGTATTTCTCCAGTTGTCTTCCAGAGCAGGAGGATAAACTACAAGGATATTGGTGTTTTTGCCGTTAGCCTCTACAAATCGCTTGGCTATCATTGTGGCAATCATAGTCTTCCCCAAACCTACAACATCGGCAAGGAACAAACCGTTATGCTGCATCAGCATCTGATAGCCTTGAATAACGGCATCTTTCTGATATTTCAAATCCTTGACACCATCGGGCAACTGAATGGAAAAATCATCTTCCACTTGGTCGCCAAAAGTATCGATAAGCACTTTTATGTATAGTTCGTATGGCGTTGGCTGATAACCCAAGTATGTTTTCTTCTTGTACTCGTCAATATCTTCGGCGGTCAATGGCACAGCTTCATTCCACAAAGTCCAAAACTCATCGGAGCAATACTTCACATCGTCAAAGTCTTTCATCGCCACATTAAGTTCGTATTGCGGCGGTTGCTTAATGCCTAAACCAGAATCAGAGATATTTGAAGAACCCATAATAACCCAACCATCGCTGTGTTCACTATGATTCTGTGGCAGACAGAGATAAAATTTAGCGTGCAGGTTTTTGGTAGCATGGATACGCATCTGTAATCGTCCAGAAACAAGGTCTTCGCACATTTGCAAAATACCTTCTTCCACTTCGGGTGCATATTGGGCATTAACAATATCCTCTTTGAAGCCGTTGTGGTAGATTTCCTTTGCCTTGTCCTCATTGGCCAGCATTAGAAGTGTCTTGTTATGTTTACGGAAAATATCATCTATGTTGATACCAACCAATATCTTGATTTCTGATATATCACCTAATTCCTTACGCAACTTAAAATATCCTGATGAACGGAAGAAACCTACAACCGCCAAGAAGCGGTCGAATGTTACCATCTCCGAAGCAATACCTTTCAACTTGTCGAAAAGCGTATTGCCAAGTCTATTATTGAAAAATTTTGTACTCATAATGTTGGTGCCTATTGTCTCTTGCCAAGAGACGGATATTATAATGCAAAGTTAAGCAAAACAATGATTTTCAGGATATAGAACACTAAAAATCTTGCCTATTGCCATGCTTTTGTTTTGCGAGAGAATCTGAATGTTTTGCGAAAGTTATTCTGAAAATAGCTAAACATGACTATATATCAATAAGATAATCCAAATCGTCCGTCTCTTGGCAAGCGTTGGACAGATTTGCTAAACATCCACTGCCTCACAGCAGGTCCAGTATTTTCTTATTGGCTTTATCTACCACGGTGGTATCCAACGATGCAAGATAAATCTGCGTAGTGTTCTCAGAATCATGCCCCATACCTTCGCTGATGACAGAGATAGGCACATTACGGCTCTTGGCAATACTTGCCCATGAATGCCGACCGACATACATCGTCAAGGGTATTGGCAAATCCAGCAGTTTCCCGATTTTCTTCAACAGATGGTTTACCCGATGAAGTGCGTTGGCGTATTGTTTCCGGTAATCTTCATTACGTTCTGTAATAATGGGCAAGAGGTATTCCGTTTCGTTTACTGGATATTTGTCAAGAATATCTTGCATACATTTTTCCCATTTGATGAACAACTGCTGTCCCGTTTTACGTCTGCGGTAGGAAAGGATACCGTTTTGCAAGTCTTTCTTCCTCAGATAAGCCATATCGATGAATGACATTCCCCTTGTATAGAAACAGAACAGGAACATATCACGGGCATAGTCAAGATTGGGCTTCAATGACAAGTCAAGCCCTTTGATACGCCTGATGGCATTGAGTGATAAGGCTCGCTTCAAAGTTTTTTCCACTCCCGTATAAACATACTTGAACGGATACCGTTGCTCAGTCAGTTCATCTTCCACGGCACGGTTATAGACCGCTTTCAGTATGCGCATATAAAACGATACGGTATTGGGCGAATTGCCTCTTCCTTTCAGATAAGCCTCATATTCCGCAATCAGGTCGGCGTTAAGCTGGTCAAACCAGACCGCCTTGTCATTCATAAAACCGCTGAAACTTCGGAGTGCCGCCATATAGGTTTCCGAAGTGCGTATCTTCCCCAAACGCTTCAATCTTGCTATCTGTTGGCAGATATAGTCGTTAAATGATTGTTCTTGTCTACCTCCTCGAAAGCGCACGACTATATCATCCGTCACAAATGTGCCGGATTGCGATAAGGTATGTATAATCTTATTCAATCTGTCCTTGTCCCATCTGATGCGAGAGCTTATCGAAAGTAGATAGTTATTCCTCTCTTGTTCTAGTGACAGATGATGTAAGACAACCGTTTCGGAATGGCAGTCCCATTCTGAAACGAAAAGCTTATACTCGGTGTTTATTTGTCTGACCACACGGTTATGGATAATCTGATAGTAGAGTGTACCCTCCCTGCCGTTCACGGTGGATGGGCGTAATTTGACCTTAACCGATGCCATATCAATCGGATTTGGATTGGTAACACTTCTCCATCTCCCTTGAAAGCTCCACAATCTCCCGGCTCAACTTCACAAGTTCAATGGTACAACTTTCCAACTTGTAGAGTAGAGCCATCGCTTTCTTCTCCGAAAAATGGCATCGCAGCTCTTTGACTACCTGATTATAGTTCGTGCCGATGGCACGGAACTGGGCGTGGAAATCCGACAGCTTGGTCGTGTAGTCCACCATTGTCTTGTCCACTTTCAGCACCTTGAACTTCTGCCCAAAGAAGTGTGCCTTGAGAAAAACTGCTTTCGCATATACCTGCGATTCCTCGTACATCGTGAGGAACTTGTTCCATTCCTCATCATCGAAGCGCACCATCACGCAGTGCGTTTTCGGATTTAATTTGGGATTTCTCCCGTACTTACTCTTCTTTTTCATGCTTCTTATTCTTTCAATTTTATGGTTTGTTCACTGTCTAATCTCTGATAAAGAAAGATTGAAATTATCCGACTTCGGAGGATAATTCTGCCCACGGCGGTGCAAGGGTTTTCAGTTACTCCGGAACATCCGAGTAACTGAAAACATACCTTGCTGTGTCTTTGAGGACACAAAAATCCTCCGACTGTCGGATTGATTTCCGAGTGTAATAACTCACTTTGTGTATCGGTCGAACCGATGGAGTACATCCAACAACTCAACCTGCTCCACCGTAATCCCGTCAGAGTTTGCGCCATTGCTCGATGTCATTCCGGTAGGCATCAAGGTGCAGGCGGACAAGGTTCTCTATAAGTCCGGATGCGCTCATGCCCTTCCCTCCGAGGTAGCGGACAACCCTGTCCAGCTCGTCACGCACCGTCTCACTGACGAACACGGGCTTGCGGTTGATAATTTTGGGAACTTTGAGATAGGTGGTGCAGTACTCTTCTAAAGACAGCCTGCGCTGTTTGCCACTGATACGCTTCTGCGGTATTGCCGCTTCCCTGCTCGCCACTCCTGACGGTTCTTCTGCCATAGGAATTTCTGCTTCTTCCGTGACGGTCTTGCCGGGCTGTTCCGGCTCCTCCGGTTCCAGACCGATACTCCTGTAGAAGTCGTCTATCGACTTGGAGGTGTAGGGTTCCCTGCGCCCCATTTTTTCCACGATTTCACGAGCTTGACGCTCTGTAATGTTTGGTTCTTTTTTCATTGTAAAAACAAATTGATTAAGTTATTGAATGTGGTCTTGGTCTATACCTCGACCGATTATCGGGAGCGAAGTAAGGCGCTTTAATGCAGTCAGTCAAGCACTTGGATTCTCTTAGGCATTTTTGTACGGTTTTGCTTTATGGGGACTGACAAATTGGTGCGGACTTCACCGATTTGCCGGATATGAATAGCTGAAAGGACAAAGGTACGATTGGGGGCTATTTTAAATTAAGCCCTTATTTTGGCTGTGGCTTCTTTATAAGACATGGGAATTAAAGGCTGAACGGAAATCGTATTCCACCGGCTTGCTCACAGATAACCGGCAAGCAGTAACTCGGACAAACGCTACCATATCGGAGCAACACGCTGCCACTTTCGGGAAATCCATTGCTGGGCAGTAGATTATGTATTTCTTTGCTGCAAAAGAAACAATAACAACAAAAATAATGTATATGGAAATCGTATCAATTGAAAGAAAGACCTTTGAAGCGATGGTCGCCAAGTTTGAGCATTTTATATGCCGCATGGATGCCATCTGCCAAAGGCACGGAGAAAAGACAATGAGCGAGTGGATGGACAATCAGGACGTGTGCCGGATGCTTAACATCAGCCCACGCACATTGCAGACGCTTCGGGACAATGGAACTTTGGCATATAGCCAAATCAATCACAAGACCTATTACCGCCCCAAAGATGTGGAGCGCATTGTTTCTGTTGTTGAGGATAGGAGAAAAGAAGCGAAGTTCAAAGGCAGGACTATCTGATAACTAAATAGAGTGACAACAATAATTCCACTAAATCCAAAGTAATATGAACGAACTGATTAATAAAGACAACGAGTGGATAATCCACTTTATGGGCAGTCTTGACCGACTGCTTGATAATGTAGAGCACCTGACCGCCAACTACCGCCCGACATTGGGCGGTGAGCGTTTCTTCACTGACAAGGAGGTGTCGGCACGGCTGAAGGTGAGCCGCCGGACACTTCAGGACTACCGCAATGAAGGGCGTATCGCCTATATCCAGTTGGGCGGTAAAATCCTCTACCGTGAATCCGACATTGAAAAGATGCTGAATGACGGCTACCGCTCCGCCTACCGACAGGCAGCAATCTGATTTTCTTGAAGGAGCGCAGTTTGCCGTATGCCCTGTATTGCGGCAGCAATAGACTTTCGACAAAAAGAAAAAAGGAACGGCTTACAGACGAAGCGCAGTATTGACACTTCATCCGTAAGCCGTTCCTTTTCTGCTCTTATAATTACCCATCAGTTGCTTGTTTTTCGTTGTCGGATGCCTTTCAAACGTGTGGCAACGGAAACAAGTTACTGACGGGATGAACCTCAACTATACCATCGGTTATTACTCCTGCCACAGGAAACAAACAACGTAACAGGTGTTTCTCTTTTGGTAGTGCTGATTTCATTTATTATAAACCGTCTGAACAAAGCACTTTCTTTACTGCATATCCTGAATGCAATGGCTATAACCATTTCAAGGTTGTAAACGTCATAATTGATACCATCCGGTTGCCTGATATATCGCATCGTATCGGCTTCATTCAGTTCATTGTTCTTATAGATTGCCCGTATCGTCTTGCGGACATTGCACGAGAACACCCCGAACAGGTCGGCAATCTCAAATTGCATCATCCATACGGGTGCGGTCGGCATGGTGACTGCACCCGTTTCACTGATTGTTATTATGTCTCTGCTCATAATTCCTTTATTTTATGATGATTATTTGCTATTTCTTCTTTTCGCCAGCCGATATTTCCTTTCTTCGTTCCATCAGTTTGTCCATATCTTTGGAAATTTTATCATCGGTTATCCGTGCATATCCCTGTGTCGTTCTAATATTGGAGTGTCCCATCATCTTGGCGATACTCTCAATCGGTATGTCCGCCGAAATCAAAAAAGTGCCGAAGCTGTGCCGACTTTGGTGATAGGTCAAGTTTTCCTCTTTCCCTATGGTTATTCCCAATTCATGAACCTCAAACCATAGGGCATCACGGTTGGGAAGAGGAAACACGGGCTTATCGTCATCGGTCGTGTTATACAGCGACAATATCCGCTCCGCTATGGGATGTAAGGGTATGAATGCCTCCACCTTTGTCTTTTTGCGGTTGATGCGGATGTACCGTCTGCCATCAGCGTTTGTTCCGATATGGTGGGGATGAAGAAGTTTGATGTCCACATACGCCAGTCCCGTCAGGGTGGAAAATATGAAAGCCCGTCTTGCCAGTTCCATACGCTTGTCATACATCGGTGTGGAAAGTATCTTCTTGAACTCCTCACGGCTGATGTACCTGTGCCTTGCTTCCGGCTTTGTCTCATACTCCAAGTCCTCACAGGGATTTACACGGAGAATCTCCTTGTCTACGGCAAGATACAACAGGCGGTTCAGCCAACGCAGGCAATGGTTGGTCTGGGAAACCCCGAAGTTCTTGCATTTCTTCAAGTGGGCTTTGTAGGACTTGCCGAAATCCTCCGTCACTTCTTCAAGGGGAATGTCCTTTTTACCGATGGACGTAAGAAAATCCGTCAGGTACTTCTGATAATACATTGAACTTCGATAGGAAGAAGTCGAGTCTATCTCTTCGGAATGCTTCTTCAACCGCTCACGTTCCCATTCACCCATCTGTAGAAGAGTGGTCGGATGGATGTTGTTCAAGGATATGTGGTTCTTCAAAATCTCGGCACTGACCACGCCTTGCGATTTCAGTATCTCATTGTAGGATTCCTCTGTCAGTCGTAAATATTCTCGTAAGCGGTTATTTTCCCTTACGGATTTAATCTCGTTTTTCTTGCTGTTCCATTCTTCCGGTCGGCAATAAATCCCCGTACTGATGGCAGTCTGTTTGCCGTCAATGGTTATGCGGCAGAGTATGGCAGTCGTACCGTCAGCTTTTACTTTGCTGCGGTTAATGTAGGGTAAAAGTGAAAATGTACTTCGCATATCGTTTTCTGTATTAAAGAATTAATTGAAAATCTTTGGTGGCTTCTATGAACTTGTCCATGTCCTCGAAAAGTTTCTTCGGGCTGACACGGGCATAGACCTGTGTTGTGGAAATGTCGGAATGTCCCAGCATCCTGCTGATGGTTTCTATCGGCACACCTGCTTCAAGCGTAATCAGCGAGGCGAAGCTGTGCCTCGCCTGATGATAGCACAAATCATCCTTGATGCCTGCCAGTGCCGCCAACGCTTTCATGTGTCGTCTGAGATTTGACCAATGCAGCAAAGGGAACAGGGTGTCCCTATCCTCACTATGATATTTTTCAATCAGCGCAATCGCTTCCGGTAACAGTTTCACACTGGCACGAAGTTCGTTTTTCTTTCTTCGATACTTCAACCACAAAGCACCGTCCTCATCCGTATATAGGTTCTCGTGAGTAATCGAGACAACATCCGCATAACAGACCCCAGTGTAGCACCCGAAGAGAAACATATCCCTTGCCAGTATATGGGATTTGCGGTAAGCGGGTATTTCTACATCACGGATTTTCTCAAACGATTCACGACTCAATGCCCGTGGTGTCGTTTCCGTCTTCTTTGGTAAGGTAAAATGCTGGAAGTGGATTCTGTCGGCATATCCCTCCTTATACGCCAGACGGCATATCTTCTTCAGGATGGCAAGATGATGGCGGACGGTATCAATCGCATAACCCTTATTACCGGTGGCAAATGCCTGATAGTCGTGGATGAACTGCTCTGTCAGTTGTCCAAATGCCAAATCTTTCACCTTGTACTTGGTCTTGATGAACTCCCCGATTGTCAGGCGCATATAGTGATAACCGGGATAAGTCCCTTTTGCCCTGTCTATGCCGATACGGGCTTTGAGGTCATCGCAGACAACATCCGTCATTCGCATGAGCGTCATTTGCGTTTCCATGCTGCCCTGAAAAAGGTTTTTCACATCGGTGGCATCAAAATCAACCTTGCGATTCACAAGGTTGTCAAAGGCATTGTTTACCGCTAACAGTAACTTTTCAATCTTGGCATTGATCTCAACCGCTTCCTTGTTTTTGCCGTTCAGACGGTTTTCACGTGGATTCCATAATTCGGGAGTGCAGGACAGTTTGCATCCGAACTGTGCCATTGTCCTGTTTACCGTGATGCGTCCCATGATGGGAGCTTTTCCCGACTTGTCCGGTCCGCTCTTTTTGAGGTAGAGCAACACCTTGAATTTTTCTACTTTCATACGCTTATACTTTTTAGTGCAAAAATACTTGCCATATAAGCGTTCCTTGATATGCAAAATGCTGTGTATGAGTGCAAACAAAACAGTGAGGATTTCTTTTCATCGCTTACCGTTACCTGTTTTTGTTTCGGTAACCGCCCGGCTAACGGTTTGGTAACTGAACAACCTCAATATTCTGTTGTCGTTTGCATTTTCCACATTTTGCAGAATACAGAAATACAGCTCATTTCAAACGATTTACGTTTAATCTTTACCTGTTCATTATTGCTTGCTTCGCCTTGTATATTCCACCTGGCACGTCACACGTTTGCTACGACCACTACTCTGGCTAAAGGCGTGCCGATTGAAACGGTGTCGAAAATGCTGGGGCATACGAACATTGAAACGACGCAAATCTATGCCCGCATAACCAATGAGAAGATAAGAAAGGATATGGAGGTCCTTGCGGGAAAACTGGATGCCATGTTATGACCTCCATGCTGAGATTCCATATATAATGTATAAAAGCAACTATTATGGTGAGATTTGGCAATTTTGAAGTGGAATATAACCGCAATGCACCTGATAAGGTGAGCGTAAGGATAGAAACGGACGACAAGGGCGAGGTATGGTTGCCGAAATGCGACATCGCACGGGCGTATGGAGTGTTTGTACAGTCGGTAAATGCCGGACTGAAATCCCTTGCAAAAACCGGTGACTTTGATGAATACCGGGATGTGCGGGTGGAACATTTCACCTATAACGGAAAAAATTGCAGTGTGGACCTCTACAGTCTGGCAACCATCATTGCACTAGGATTCCGCATGAAGGGACTGAAATGCGAGGCATTCAGAAAATGGGCTGCAAGACGGCAAAAATAAGCATATTTTTTCATTAGAAAGTTCGGGGTATTTATGCCCTCATGCCCTCACTGTATGTATAATGGGTTTATTATGAATGACTTATATGATTATAGTAAAAAAAATTGCTCTCACTTATACTCTCATGCCCTCACTACGTTTTGAAGTTGATTTTCACATAATATGCTTGCTGTCAGCTATATATTCTTTTTTATAGACAGTTCCTGCCTGGTATAAAGTAGGGCGTTTTCAAGCCTTTTCCTCGTAAGAAATACGCATGAAAGGGAAAACTTCCACGAAATGATAGCTTACGGATTCGCGGCAGCGGTAAAAAAGAACAAGACATTTTAAAAAAAGCTCTTGTTCTTTTAAAAAAAGGCGGTTATCTTTTTTAAAAAGCTCTTGATCTTTTTTTAAAACGCCCTTGTCTTTGATATGGAATTTTATTCTGGACTGAGGCATTTTACATATACATACGCATAAGCTCGTACGTACGTAGGTATAGCCTTGTATGGATGTATGTGCAAAAGCGTGTTTATACCCGTTCTCTTTGTATTTCTTTAAATGCTTTTCACTTATTCTTATTGAATTTGTGCATTGATTTCGTTTCTGAACTTTATAGGATTGGTGATAAAGTCAAATTTGTTGGTGACCCCGCCTGTAGTAACTACAATAGAACCAAAACCGAGCATACGTCCCATGAGGCTTTGATTAATCCGTATCCCTTCGCATTTGTTTAAAACCAATTCAAGGGCATCCCGGCTTAAAATACCGGATTTTAGAATGACTTTCTTGTTTGTGACAACATATTCAGTGCCCATCTTAAGAAGAATTCTTTTTATCAATTGGAATAATCCGGACAATAATAGAAATAAGCTAACATAATGGAAAAATCCGGTTTGTGCAGAAGAAAAGAAAACGCTTAATAATAGTAGTATTACCGGATATGCAAATATATACCAGTGAATATCTGCTTTGTATTTAATTTCTTCACCAGCTTGTAGATCTGTCTCTTATACACATCTCCGAGCCCACGAGACCCTAAGACATCTC
>ERZ1694980.451-NODE-451-length-17462-cov-16.752341_pt1 | contig 17462 bp, 16 predicted proteins | sample MGYA00581606_ERZ1694980 | MGnify/ENA primary metagenome ERZ1694980 (study PRJEB42213, sample SAMN07424368) | human gut metagenome | biome: ENVO:00009003; feature: ENVO:2100002; material: ENVO:00002003 | host: Homo sapiens | place: USA | collected 2014 ...
TCGGCGCTCGCCGCGGCGACGCTGCTGAGATGGCAGTTCTGGAGCTCGTCTGATCGACTCTGACTGTTCAAACAGTGTAACAAAGGCTCTTTCCCTTCGGGGAAAGGGCCTTTTTTGCATCGTGTGGGCCGATTGGGCGTTAGCAGCTGGGGCTTGTGATGGCGGGGCAAGAATGCTATAATTGTACTGTATTTCTGCACGACTTTGCGAATTTTCCACAGAAGGGAGGGACGGCGGTTGAAAAGACGACGGTTTCTGGTGCTGAGTGCGGGCTGCATGATGGGCCTGCTCTCGGCGTGCGGCCTTCCGATGTCGGAAAATGTGCAGGTGGAGGAGCTGCTGCGTGCCCCGCGCCTTCCGGGCGACTACGGTGCACTGCAAAATGCCCTGAACGAATGGCTGGGGGAGAGCGCCCAGCTGAAATACCCGATGCAGGGGGAGCTGCTCTCGCCGTTCCTTTTGCAGGATCTGGATGGTGACGGCCAGCAGGATGCCGCTGTTCTCTACACCACGGCCCAGAGCTCCAACGTCTGCATTGCATTTTTGCAGAAGGATGCCGCAGGCCTGTGGCAGGTCCGCCAGAGCATCGAGGGTCTGGCGGATACAGTGGACAATGTCCGGCTGGCACAGCTGCAGGATGGCGCCGCCACCCAGCTGGTGGTGGGGTACCTCGCCGCGCAGGGGGACAGCTATCTGGCGGTGTACTCCTACGAGAACGGCACGGTCAATGCCATTCTGGAACAGTCCTATGAGCAGTATCTGGTGGAGGATATCACCGGCGGCGGCAACGAGGATCTGATCCTGATGTCCACGCTGGAGGACGGCGGGGTGCAGATCGAGCTGCTGACCGTTGACCGGGACGGGATGTTCCAGCAAGTGGCTGTCATGGGCCTTTCGGCAGATAAGTTCTCGGGCTGCGCCGCTGTGGCGGCGGGCCTGGGAGCGGACGGCAAGCGCTATCTGGTGTTGGACGGCTGGACCGGCCTCTCGGGCAACAATCTGGCCACGGTGCTGCTCTACTTCGATGAGGAAAGCCAGCAGATGCTGCCCGCTGAGCAGATCAGCACCAGTGAGCTGTACAATGCGTCCCTGCGCAATGTCTCCACGCTGGTCAGCCGGGATCTGGACGGCGACGGCATCGTGGAGATCCCCACCCAGCCTGACGAAGCGGGCCTGCTGAACCTGAGCCAGAGCCGACGAATGGATTTTATCGTCTGGATGGACTACACCAGCCCGGAGCCGGAAAAGAGCTTCGGCCTGTTGGACGAGGAGAGCAGCTGCTACATTGAGCTGCCCGCTGAGTGGGAGGGCAACCTGATGCTCACCGACAGCGCTGAGGGAGAGGAGGCCGTGGAGCTGCACACCGTGGACGAGGGGAAACTGGTGCTGACCATGCGCCTGGTTCCTTCCAGCGAGAGCGCGGCGGGCTGGACCCGCCTGGGCGTGGTGGCATCCCGCCAGATGCAGGCCAGGTTTGGGCCGGACGTGGTGCTGAAGGATCAGAACTATCGACTGTCCCGGTCGTTGTACCGGTTGAATTGATGATGCCGCTCAGTTTTGCAGAAGTTTACCGGATGCAGGCTGGGTGTTCTGAGGTGAAATGCTTCTCCGTGTGCTCTTGGGCAGAGGGAGAAGGCAGAAAAATATGGAGGTCTTAGATGGTCAAGGTACTTGTGGTAGAGGATGAAGCCAGCATCCGCGAGATGATCGCGCTGAACCTGCGGCTGGCGGGGATGGAGGCGGTGGAGGCCGACAGCGCCGAAGCCGCCCTGCCTCTGCTGGAGCAGAAGCCCGGCTGTGATGCTGCCATTCTGGATGTGATGCTGCCCGGCATGAATGGGTTCTCGCTCTGCGAGACCATCCGCCGCACCGACCAGAAGATCGGCATCATCATCCTGAGTGCCAAGGGGCAGGAGCAGGACAAGATCCGCGGCCTGTCCATCGGCGCGGATGACTATATGACCAAGCCCTTCAGCGTCAGTGAGCTGCTGGCCCGTGTGGAGGCCCTCTGCCGCCGGGTGGGCCGCTCGGGCGGCGGCTCCGCTGCAGACGAAAATGCCCCCACCACGCTGGTCAGCGGGGAATTTGTGCTGGATGAGAACCGCCGTGTTCTCCTCAAGGCCGGGCGGCAGATCGAGCTGACCCAGGTGGAGTTCCAGATCATGGAGCTGTTCTTCCACAACCCCGGCATCGCGCTGGTGCGGGAAAAGATCCTGAAGGGCGTGTGGGGCGAGAACTACTTCGGCGATGTGAAGATCGTGGATGTGAACATCCGCCGCCTGCGGATGAAGGTGGAAGATGAGCCCAGCCATCCCACCCACATTATGACAGTGTGGGGCTACGGCTACCGGTGGGAGGAGTAAAGAAAAACCTCTCAGTTGCGCTGTGCTCGACAGCTCTCCCGATAGGAGAGCCAGGATTACTGACAGAAAGGAGGAAAAGCAATGCGCAGTGGTATTACCAACCGCTGGCTGCGGGGAAGCCTGTTCCTGACGGTGCTGCTGGTGCTGCTGGTGGAGAGCATGTTCGTGTACAACTTCGGCCGCAGCTACTACAACAGCGTCCAGCAGACCATGATGCGGCGTTTTTCCTCCATCAACGGTCAGCTGAAAATGTACACCGGCGACACGGCCCAGAAGACCGCGGCCAACCGCAGTGTGGCCCTGCGCCGGATGGTGGAGCAGTTTGCGGATAAAGACAAATATGAGTTCATGCTGCTGGACGGTTATGGCGGCGTGATCGCCTCCTCCAGCGGCACAGGTGCGGACGGCATCGTGGTGCAGGACGACTTTAACAAGGCGCAGGATGCACCGGACGGCGTGGGTGTGGCCATCTACCGCACCGCCAGCGGGGAAACGGTCATGGCTGTGTGCAGTCTGGTGCCCTATGCGGCCGAGGACGTGGCTGCCATGCGCCTTGTCACCAGTCTGACGCTGGTGCAGGCGCAGCTGAAGAGCGTTTTCATCATCAGCCTGATCGTGGTGGCGGCCATTCTGGGCTTTACAGTGGCCTCCGGCCTGTACTTCGTGCGGGGCATCGTGGTGCCGCTGGGGCAGGTGGAGCGGATCGCCGCCAGCATCGCCCGGGGAGAACTGGATGTCCGCCTGCCTGTGACCGGTGACGAGCGGGACGAGGTGGACCGCCTGCGCGGCACCATCAACCAGATGGCCGAGGGGCTGGAAGAGACAGAGAAGATGAAGAACGAATTCATCAGCTCGGTCTCCCATGAGCTGCGCACGCCGCTCACCTCCATCCGGGGCTGGGTGGAGACCCTGCGCACCCTGGATGACCCCACTGATGAGAACTACCGCAAGGGGTTGGAGATCATCAACAACGAGACCGCCCGCCTGTACAACATGGTGGAGGAGCTGCTGGATTTCAGCCGCCTGCAGAATGGCCGCCTGAAAATGGAGTGCCGCCCTCTGGACCTTGTGGCCGAGCTGACGGACGCTGTCCTTTTCTGTGAAGCGCGCATCCAGCGGGAGGGGCTTCTGCTGGCCTATGCGGAGCCGGAGGAGATGATCCCGGTCTACGCCGACCCCGACCGCCTGCGGCAGGTGTTCATCAACATTTTGGACAATGCCATCAAGTATTCGGCCCCCGGCGGACGCATCACGGTCAAGATCTGGCAGGGCGAGTACAAAGCCTTCATCGAGATCATCGATCAGGGCCGCGGCATCCCGCCGGAGGATCTGGAAAACGTCAAGACCAAGTTTTACAAGGGCAGCAACTCGGTGCGGGGCAGCGGCATCGGCCTTGCGCTGGTGGATTCCATTATGACCGCACTGGACGGCACCATGGACCTCAAGAGTACGCTGGGCCGGGGCACGGTGGTCACCCTGGGGCTGCCGATCTACAAACGATAAGAGATTGTCCATATTTATCTGGTAAGATAGAGGGGCAGTTTTTACGATAGAGAGGGGCCGCAGCGCCCCATAGGAGAGCCAATGAATCAACCGAATAAGGAACGCTTCAAGACGAGTGTGGGCGGGCAGGCCCTGATGGAGGGCATTATGATGCGGGGCCCGAAAAACATCTGCTGTGCCGTCCGCAAGCCCGATGGAACCATTGAGACCAAGGTCGAGCCCACCCCCACCCACGGCGTGTGGACAAAGATCCCGCTGGTGCGGGGAGCCATCTCGATGATCGAGAGCTTGATTATGGGATACAAGTACATGATGTACTCGGCACAGGTGAGCATGGGGGACGACTACGACCCCGCCGAAGAGGAGACCGCCTTTGAAAAATGGGTGGGCGACCATCTGGGCAAAAAGGCCGAAGATATCATGCTGGCGGCAGCTGCCGTGATCGGCGGGCTGTTTGCCATCCTGCTCTTCACCGTTCTGCCCACGGTGCTGGTGGGCGGCCTGAACCATCTGGTGCCGCTGGGCCGCTGGGCCAAGGTGGTGCTGGAAGCGGTGCTCAAGGTCGCCATCTTCCTGACCTACATGGCCGCCATCTCCCGGATGAAGGAGATCCACCGGGTGTTCGAGTACCACGGAGCCGAGCACAAGACCATTGCCTGCTACGAGGCCGGAGACCCCCTCACGGTGGAGAATGTCCGCAAATATACCCGCTTCCACCCCCGGTGCGGCACCAGCTTTTTGATCCTGGTGGTCATCGTCAGCGTGTTCCTGTACAGCGTGCTGCCCTGGTCCAGCACCAGCCTGCGGGTGGTGTTCAAGCTGCTGCTCCTGCCGCTGGTCATGGGCATCAGCTACGAGCTGCTCAAGTGGTGCGGCCGGTCGGACAACATCGCCACCCGCATCATCCGGCAGCCCGGCATCTGGGTGCAGCATCTGACCGTGTTTGAGCCGGACGACAGCATGATCGAGGTGGCCATTGCTGCCGTCACGCCGGTCCTGCCCGAGGACCCGGAGGACGGCAGATGGTAACCGCAGGGATGCTGCCCCGGGCAGCAGTCCGGGAGGTGGAGGCACGCCTGCGCGCCGCAGGCTGCCCCGACGCGGATTTTGACGCGGCCGAGCTCTTCCGGCTGGCAGCGGGCGGGGATGTCCGCCTTGCCGATGCTCCGCTGGGTGCAGAGCAGGCAGAGCGGCTGGAAGCCCTGACGGCCCGCCGCGCGGCCCGGGAGCCTTTGCAGTACCTCTGCGGCAGCTGGCCCTTCCTCGACTTTGAGCTGGCTGTCGGCCCCGGCGTGCTCTGCCCCCGGGCCGATACTGAGGTGGTGGCCGAAGCCGCCGCCGGAATGCTGGCTGGGGTGGAGGCACCCCGGGTGCTCGACCTCTGTGCCGGCACGGGCTGTTTGGGGCTGGGCGTGAAGCGCTTCTGCCCGGCGGCACAGGTCACCAGTCTGGAGAAGAGCCCTGCGGCATACCGCTATCTGGAGCAGAACGCCCATCTCTCCCCGGTACTGACCATCACCCCGGTGCGGGGGGATCTGTTCACCTACTGGCAGACCCTGCCGGAGGGGCAGCTCGACCTTATTGTGTCGAACCCGCCTTACCTGACCGCCGCCGAGATGGGCGCACTGCAGCCCGAGGTGGCGCAGGAGCCTGCCATGGCGCTGGAAGCGGGGGAGGATGGGCTGGTATTTTACCACGCCATTGCGGAACACTACCAGAAAGCTCTGCGCCCCGGCGGTGCCCTTGCCCTGGAGATCGGCTGGCAGCAGCGGGAAGCTGTAACGGCCTTGCTTGCCGCCAACGGGTGGACGGAGATCGTGTGCAGAAAAGACTTTGGCGGCAATGACCGCTGTGTGATGGCGAGAAAACAATAAAAATATCTACAACTTCCTGTTGTAATATCTGTAAAATGTGTTATACTAGTACCGAAAGAAATGGAATGCCCGCGCCTGCGTTTGGCCGCACCGCGCCGGGAACAGATGACAAAGGAGCATGACACTATGGCAAAAAATCAGAACAACAACGTTGCCCCGGCGACCCAGAAGACCGATCCCGGTGCCAAGAAGGATGCGCTGGCCACGGCACTGGCCCAGATCGAGAAGCAGTTCGGCAAGGGCGCTGTGATGAAGCTGGGCGACAACGCCGCCATGCAGGTGGATGCCATCTCGACCGGCAGCATCGGCCTGGATCTGGCACTGGGCGTGGGCGGCGTGCCCCGGGGCCGCATCATTGAGGTGTACGGCCCTGAATCCAGTGGTAAGACCACGCTGGCCCTGCATGTTCTGGCCGAAGCCCAGAAGAAGGGCGGCGATGTTGCCTTCATCGACGTGGAGCACGCGCTGGACCCTGTGTATGCCGAGGCACTGGGTGTGGACATCAACAACCTGCTGGTCAGCCAGCCCGATACCGGTGAGCAGGCCATGGAGATCTGCGAGGCGCTGGTGCGCTCCGGTGCCATTGATGCCATCGTTGTGGACTCTGTTGCCGCTATGGTGCCCCGCGCTGAGATCGAGGGCGAGATGGGTGACAGCCATGTGGGCCTGCAGGCCCGCCTGATGAGCCAGGCCATGCGCAAGCTGACCAGCGTCATCGGCAAGACCAACACCGTCTGCATCTTCATCAACCAGTTGCGTGAAAAGGTCGGCGTGGTCTACGGCAACCCCGAGGTCACCACCGGCGGCCGCGCCCTGAAGTATTATTCCTCTGTCCGCATCGATATCCGCCGCGTGGAGGGCCTGAAGGATTCTTCCGGCCAGTTCATCGGCAACCACACCCGCGCCAAGATCGTCAAGAACAAGGTGGCTCCTCCGTTCCGTGAGGCGGAGTTCGACATCATGTTCGGCGAGGGCATCTCCAAGATGAGTGAGCTCATCGATCTGGGTGTCAAGCTGGGCATCGTTCAGAAGAGCGGTGCATGGTTCAACTACGGCGATATCCGCCTGGGTCAGGGCCGCGACAATGCCAAGCAGTTCCTGCGCGATAACCCCGAGATCGCCAACGATATCGAGGGTCAGGTGCGCGCCAATGCCGACAAGCTCTATGCCACCCGCCGCCCGGGGGGCAAGGCTGCTGCCGCCCCTGCAGAGGGGGAACCGGCAGCTCCTGCCACAGCAAAGGAGCCGGTGGTCAAGGCTCCCGCCCGCAGCAGCGAGAGTGAGCTGGATATCATGGTGGAAGAGTAAATGGCCTTTTACAGCCGTGGCCGCCGCCCGCTGGCCGAAGAGGAAAAATCCACCGATGCAGCCAAGGCCCGCACCCGGGCCATGGAGCTGCTGGCCGGGCAGGAGCTTTCCTCGGGCCAGCTGTATGAGCGGCTGAACCGCCGCTATACCCAGCAGACCAGTGCCGCCGTGGTGGCAGAGATGGTGCAGCGGGAGTATATCAACGATGCCCGCTATGCCGAGACCCGTGCCCACGCCCTGCTGGCGGCAAAAAAGAGCCGCCGCGCCGCTGCCCAGAATCTGCGGCAGAAGGGCCTGGCCGCAGGCGAGATCCAGCAGGCGCTGGATACTGTTTACACCCCCGATGTTTCCGGCGAGGACCCGGAGCTGGAAGCCGCCGCCGCTCTGGTGGAAGGGCATTACCGCAAAAAGCTGGAAGCGGGCCGCAGGGATCTGGTCATTGCGGCCCTGCAGCGGCGGGGATTTTCGTATTCCGTCATTAAGGAAGCCATTCGGCGAATCGAAGAGGAATAAGTGATCCTTGGTACAACCTCTCCGTCATTGCTTCGCAATGCCACCTCTCCTAGTAGGAGAGGCCTTGGCAGTCAGGGAAAGTTTCCGATTTTGCCAAGGGCTCCCCTACTAGGAGAGCTGTCGAGCGGATGCGAGACTGAGAGGTTGTACAGAGGAGAAGTGAACCAAAGAAAGAGAGTATCCCTTTTTATGAAAATTGCATGTATTTCCCTTGGCTGCCCCAAGAACCAGGTCGATCTGGACGTGATGGTGCACATCCTGCTTTCGGCCGGTCACGAGACGGTGGCCGACTTGGGTGAAGCCGATGTTATTCTGGTCAACACCTGCGGCTTTATCGAGAGCGCCAAGACCGAGGCCATTGAGAACATTCTGGAGGCCTGCGCCTACAAGCAGCAGAACCCGGAGCTGAAGGTCATCGTTACCGGCTGCCTGGCCGAGCGTTACCGCAGCCAGATCGAGGAGGAGATCCCCGAGGTGGACGCTGTGGTGGGCTGTGCCTCCAACAAGGCCATTGACACCATCGTGGCCCGCCTGTTCCACGGTGAGAACCATCTGGAAAGCTACGGTGCCAAAAAGGACTTCCCGCTGGGCGGCAAGCGTGTCATCGGCACGCCTGCCCACTATGCGTACTTAAAGATCGCAGAGGGCTGCAACAACCGCTGCCACTACTGCGCTATCCCCGGCATCCGCGGCCCGCTGCACAGCCGCGATCTGGCCGACTGCGTGGCCGAGGCCCGCTGGCTGGCCGGTGAGGGCGTGAAGGAGCTGATCGTGGTGGCCCAGGACCCCACCGCCTATGGCGAGGATTGGGGCAAGCCCGGCAGCATCTGTGAGCTGCTGGACAAGCTGAACAAGGTGCCGGGCCTTGAGTGGATCCGCATCATGTACGCCTACCCGGAGCGTATCACCGATGACTTTATTGCCGCCATGAAGCGGAACGAGAAGGTGGTGCCTTACCTCGACCTGCCCATCCAGCACTGCAACGATACCATCCTCAAAAACATGAATCGCCGCTCCAACCGCGCAGAGCTGCTGGAGGTCATCGGCAAGCTGCGCCGGGAGATCCCCGGCATCACCCTGCGCACCACCCTGATCGCGGGCTTCCCCGGCGAGACCGAGGAGCAGTTCGAGGACCTGTGCAACTTTGTCAAGGAGGTCAGATTTGACCGTCTGGGCTGCTTTGCCTATTCTGCCGAGGAGAACACCGTGGCCGCAAAGATGGACGGCCAGATCGATCAGGAGACCAAGGACCGGCGCGCAGAGCTGGTGATGCAGATCCAGACCGGCATCATGGCCCAGAAACAGGCCGAGAAGGTGGGCCAGACCGTTCGTGTGCTCTGTGACGGCATCGACGAGGAGAGCGGCCTGTACCTCTGCCGCACCACCGGCGATGCCCCCGAGGTGGACGGCAATGTCTGCGTTTCCAGCGAGGAGCCGCTCTATCCCGGCCAGTTCTATGATGTGCTGGTGGAGGACAGTGACCTTTACGATCTGTACGGCACGGTTGCAAAATAACAAATTGGAGGAATCTATATGAATCTGCCCAATAAGCTTACCCTGACCCGCATCATTCTGGTGCCGGTGTTCATGGTCTTCGTTTCCATGACCCAGATCGGCACGGAAGATTTCAACCCCACCTGGTATCTGGTGGCAGGCATCATCTTTGCCGCGGCCAGCTTTACCGATTTTCTGGACGGCCATCTGGCCCGCAAGTGGAACATGGTCACCGACTTTGGCAAGTTTGCCGACCCGCTGGCCGACAAACTGCTGACCACTGTGGCCTTCATTTACATGCTGCGGGACGGCGTGTGCAGCCCGGTGGTGCTCTGCATCATCCTGGCCCGTGAGTTCGCCGTGTCCGGTCTGCGGATGGTGGCCGCCGGTGCCAAGGACGGCAAGGTCATCGCCGCCAACATGTGGGGCAAGGTCAAGACCGTGCTGCAGATGCTGACCATCATCTTCTACTACTTCGGCACCGCATTGACCTGGGGCAATTCCGTTATGATGGGCGCTGACTGCGTGTTCCTCTCTTACTGGCTGTGCTGGCTGGTGGCCATTGCCACTGCCATCTCCGGCATCAAGTACCTGTGGGACAACCGCAGCTTCATCAATACCGCAAAATGATCAAGAAGATCGCCATTCTCTGTTCCATTTTCCTGAACCTCTGCATCGTGCGGTGGGAGCCGGTGGCCATCCGGATGACCTGGGAAGCGGTGGGCAGCCAGACCTTCACCTTTTACACCGAGAACTCCAATGTCTTTGCGTTCTTTGTCTGCCTGCTGGTGGCGGTGTGTCAGGTGATCTGCCTGTTCACGGGGCGGCAGCTGCCCCGCTGGGTCAAGACGCTCAAGTACATTGCCACCTGCTGCCTGACCATGACCTTCCTGACCGTGGTGTTCGTGCTGGGGCCCTACTGTGCCGACCAGGGCGGCGTGGTGTTTCTGCTGACCGAGAGCTCCATGCTCTACCACCACCTGCTCAACCCGCTGTGTGCCTTTGTCTCCTTTGTCCTGCTGGAACGGGAGCCAAAGCTGCCGGCGCGGTGTGTTCCGATGGCGCTGGTCCCCACGATGCTCTATGGCTCTGTGGCCCTCTGGGCCAATTACCAGCGGCTCATCACCGGGCCTTACCCGTTCCTGCTGGTCTATCAGCAGACCACCCGGCAGACGGTGCTGTGGTGTGCGGCCATCCTGGCCATGAACCTGCTCTATGCCTGGCTTGTCTGGCGGCTGGGCGGGAACTGCCGCAAAAAGAGAAATGTGGGCTTGCTTTTCAGAAGCTGAGATGCAAAAAGGCTCTCTGCCGGTTTTGGCAGAGAGCCTTTTCTCGTGTTTTGCTTACAGCAGGGGGATCCCGGCCTTTGCGCAGGCCGTGCGGGTAGCTTCGTCCCAGACGCTTGCCTGTACCTCGCCGATGTGGGCACTGCCCAGCAGCAGCATGCATAGACGGCTCTGGCCGATGCCGCCGCCGATGGTGTAGGGCAGCTCACCGTTCAGCACTGCCTTGTGGAAAGGCAGGGTGCGGCGGTCGTCACAGCCTGCCATGGTCAGCTGCCGGTCCATGCTCTCGGGGCTGACGCGGATGCCCATGCTGCTCAGCTCGTAGCTGCACTGCAGGGGCTCGTTCCAGAACAGCAGGTCACCGTTCAGGTCCCAGTCGTCGTAGTCGGGGGCGCGGCCGTCGTGGGGCTTGCCGCTCTTCAGGGGAGCACCGATCTTCATCAGGAAGGTGGTGCCGTTCTCCTTTACAAAGGCGTTCTCGCGCTCCTTCGGGGTCAGGTCAGGGTACTTGTCCTCCAGCTCCTGGGTGGTGATAAAGGTCACGTTGGGGGTGTGAAGGGGCAGATCCTGCAGCTGGGGGAACATGGCGTGCAGGTTCATCTCGGTGGCGCAAACAGCCGACACGATGGAGCGCACCACGTTCTTCAGGTAGGCCTCGCTGCGGTCCTCCTTGCGGATGACCTTCTCCCAGTCCCACTGGTCCACATAGACGGAGTGGAGGTTGTCCAGCTCCTCGTCCCGGCGGATGGCGTTCATGTCGCAGTACAGGCCCTTGCCCACGCGGAAGCCGTAGTCCTTCAGGGCCTTACGCTTCCACTTTGCCAGCGACTGCACCACCTGTGCCTCAATGCCGCTGTCCCGGATGTCAAAGGTGACCTTGCGTTCCACGCCGTTCAGGTCGTCGTTCAGGCCGGTGGAAGCCTCCAGAAACAGCGGAGCCGACACGCGGTAGAGGTTCAGCGTGGCACACAGGGTGTCGGCGAACAGCCGCTTCACGGTGCCGATGGCACGCTGGGTGTCGTACAGGTTCAGCGCGGGTGTGTAGTTCTGCGGAATCATCGTTTTGCTCATAACAGTTTACCCCTCTCTTTCCGTTCTCCGCCGCCGAGTTGCGGCACCGGAACGGCTTTCCCTTTAATACAGTAAATTATGGCACAATTTCAGAGCGTTGTAAAGGGGAGAACGCAAAGCCGGTGCAATTCGGGAGCTTATGCCTCTGCCACGGCCTCGATCTCGCACAGGACACCCTTGGGCAGATCCTTGACAGCAACGCAGCTGCGGGCGGGCTTGGAGGTGAAGTACTTTGCGTAGACCTCGTTGAAGGCGGCAAAGTCGGCGATATCGGCCAGGAAGCAGGTGGTTTTGATGACCTTGTCGTAGCCGGAACCGGCGGCTTCCAGGATCGCGCCCATGTTCTTGCAGCTCTGCTCGGTCTGGGCGGCGATGCCCTCGGGCACAGTGCCGTCCGCGGGGTTCACAGGGATCTGGCCGGAGGTGTAGACGAAACCGCCTGCGATGAAGCCCTGGGAGTAGGGGCCGATCGCGCCGGGAGCTTTTTCAGTAGCGATGACTTTCATGGAAAATACCTTCTTTCTGCGTGGTTGATGGAGCCTTTCTCTTCGGGGAGAAAAATTCTGCTGCTTGAAGTCTACACCATGCGGCGGGATGTGTCAATCCGGGAGGGACTTTTTGCCCATGCGGCCTTTACAAGCGGGCAAAAAGGCGGTATCCTTAATCTATTGATACACCACCCTTCAGGAGGAACCCATGGATATCCGCCAGCTGCACTATTTTCTGGTTTTGTGCGAGGAAATGAACTACACCCGCGCGTCACAGCGGCTGTTTCTGTCGCGGCAGGCCCTGCGGCAGAGCATCACGGCGCTGGAAGCCGAGCTCTGCGGCCCGCTGTTCGTCAGCGCTCACCACAAGCTCTCGCTCACCGAGCGGGGGCTGAGCTTGCAGCGCCATGCGGCCCCGGTGGTGGAGCAGTTCCAGCAGATGCAGGCGGCCCTCCATGCGGAGATCCAGTCGGCCCAGCCGGTGCGCATCGGCATCAGTGTCTCGCTGGTGCCGGACTACCTGCCCGGGCTGGAGACCCAGCTGGACAAGTTCCGCCAGCAGTACCCCCACATTGAGATGCGGTTCCGCCTGCTGGAAAACGATGCCGTGGCCGATGGTGTGGAGCAGGGCGAGCTGGACGCGGGCCTTGTGATGGATCTGGGTACGGCGGCCCCGGTGCTGGCCCGCACCACCCTGCGGGCCGACCCGGCCTGCCTGCTGGTGCCGCGCGGCCATCCCTTCTGGGAGAAGGAGCGGGTGCCGCTTTCGGCCCTGCGGGGCCAGCGGGTGCTGCTGCCCAGCCTGCGGCAGGATCTGTTCAGCCCCCTGTGGGATGCCTGCGCCCGGGAGGGCTTTGCGCCCAACGCGGAGATCGGCCCCAGCTTCTATCAGGCGTACTATCTGGTCCAGGAGCAGCTCTGCACCTGCCTGACCCGCTATGAGCCGGGAGCACGGCGGGAGCTGGACCGGGTGCGGGACGTGCTGCTGGAAGATCTGCCGCCCCTCTGCGTCTCGATGGTGCAGCGGCGGGACCACAACTCGGCCTATCTTGACCTGCTGCGGGGCTACCTGATGGAGGTCATCGGGGGCGCAGCATCCCTGCCGCCCCGGCGGGGCCGCCCGGCAAAGCCCTTCTACAACTTCCCGGTGCTGTCCAGCGCCGCCCCCAAGGCGGCACCGCAGCACCCGGCTCCGGGCACCCAGCTGCCCTTTGCGGGCGGGAACAACTTCCGGGAGCTGGGCGGCTACGAGGCCGACGAGGGCAAGCATGTCAAGTGGGGGCAGATCTACCGCGGCATTCCCACCGGGCTGCTGACCGGGGCGGCTGACCGTAAGCTGCTGGACAGCCTGGGCCTGCGGCTCATCCTTGACCTGCGCAGCGAGTCCGAGGCAGCGGAGCAGCCCGACTATGTGCCCGATGGCGCGCGGCTGGTGCGCATCTGCGGGCTTTGCCACCCGGACGGAAGCGAGATCTCCTTCTCTCCCGGGGACATTGAAAAGCTGCTCAAGGGCAAGAAGGATGAGGAGCATAACCTCGCCGATGCCATGTATGAGCAGATGCTCTTCCGCAATAAGGCCTACAAGGAGCTGTTCCGGGCGCTGGAGGCGGGCGAAACGCCGATCCTGTTCCACTGCTCCGGCGGGAAAGACCGCACCGGCGTGGCGACCATGCTCATCCTGCTGGCGCTGGGCGCTTCCGATGAAACGATCTGTCAGGATTTTGTCCGGACCAATGTCTGCCGCCGCCCGGAACTGGAAAAGATCTGGGCCGCCCATGCCGAGGAGATCGAGGCGCATCCCGAACAGAAGCAGTTCTATCAGGGCATTGCCGGTGTCCACCCGGAGTCGGCCTCCTTTGTGCTGGACACCATCCGCAAAGAGTATGGCACCACCGATGCCTATCTCGAGGCGGAATACGGCCTGACCCCCGCCCGCTTGATGCGGCTGCGGCGGATGTATCTGGAATAATGGCTGTTTTTTTAGAAAATTCCTTTCACTTTACTTGACATTGTACCAAATGTTTCGTAATATAAGAAGTAGTATGGAATCCATGACGCTGCGTGCAGGGATCTTCCGCAACCAAAGTTCAATGGGGCTTCATCTGCCCGTTTTTATATGAAAACCTTGTAGATAAAAAAGCTGCATCAGGCCGCAGGGGCAAACATGCCCTTTTTGTGCGGTGCTGTTGTCTGTTTTGTTGTTGAGAGCTTGATTTTGTATTGTTGACCCACGCCTTGCGCGGCAGCGTCTCCAGATTTTAGTTGTTTTTGAACTTTAATTGTAAGGAGAGTGAACACGATGTCCCCGATCATTCTGTTGATCGTGGTCGTGGTTGCTGCTGTTGCTGCCGGCGCGGGTTATTTTATTGGTTACAACAACCGTAAAAAGACCGCCGAGGCACAGATCGGCAGCGCAGAAGCCGAGGCTACCCGCCTGGTGAACGAAGCAATCAAGACCGCTGACCAAAAACGAAAAGAAGCTGTTCTGGAAGCCAAGGACGAGGCTTTCCGCCTGAAAGCCGAGGTCGATGCCCAGAAGGCTGAGGCCGACAAGGAGATCAAGCAGCGCCGTGCTGAGATCAGCCGCCAGGAGAACCGCATTGACCAGAAGGAAAATGCGCTGGACCGCAAGACCGAAGCCCTGGAAAAGAAGGAAGAAGAGCTCAAGAAAAAGCACGAGGAGGCCGACAGCCGTCTGGCTGAGGTGGATGCCATCCGTGCCAAGGAGATGGAGCGCCTGGAGACCCTGGCGGGCCTGAGCCAGGAGGATGCCCGCGAAGTGCTGCTGCACAAGGTGGACGAGGAGCTCACCCACGAGAAGGCTGTCCGTGTGGCTGCCTACGAGACCGACCTGAAGGAAAACTGCGATAACATCGCCCGCAACATGATCGGTCAGGCCATCAGCCGCTGCGCCGCTGACCACTGCAGCGAGACCACCGTCAGCGTGGTGCCCCTGCCCAGCGACGAGATGAAGGGCCGTATCATCGGCCGTGAGGGCCGCAACATCCGCGCGCTGGAAACTGCCACCGGCGTGGATCTTATCATCGACGATACCCCGGAGGCCATCACCCTGTCCTCCTTTGACCAGACCCGCCGCGAGGTTGCCCGCATGACGCTGGAACGCCTGATCGGTGATGGCCGCATCCACCCCGCCCGCATTGAGGAGACGGTGGAGAAGTGCCGCCACGATCTTGAGCTGCAGATGAAGCGGGAGGGCGAGCGCGCCGTGATGGAGCTTGGCATCCACGGCCTGCACCCCGACCTCATCAAGCTCATCGGCCGCCTGAAGTACCGCACCAGCTTTGGCCAGAACGCTCTGACCCACAGCATGGAGGTGGCCTGGCTGGCCGGTCTGCTGGCAGGCGAGATGGGCGTGAACGTCACGCTGGCCCGCCGTGCCGGTCTGCTGCATGATATCGGCAAGGCCCTTGACCACGAGATCGAGGGCAGCCATGTCCAGATCGGTGTGGATATCTGCCGCAAGTACAAGGAAAACACCCAGATCATCCATGCCATTGAGGCCCACCACGGCGATGTGGAGCCCAAGACCCCGCTGGCCTTTATTATTCAGGCCTGCGATGCCATCAGCGCCGCACGTCCCGGTGCCCGCCGCGAGAACGTGGAGAGCTATGTCAAGCGTCTGGAAAATCTGGAGGAGATCTCTTCCAGCTTTGAGGGCGTGGAGCAGGCCTTTGCCGTTCAGGCCGGCCGCGAAGTCCGCATCATGGTCAAGCCTGATGTCATCAGCGATGATCAGGTCATCCTGCTGGCCCGCCAGATCGCCAAGAAGATCGAGGATACCCTCGATTATCCCGGCCAGATCAAGGTCAACGTCATCCGCGAGAGCCGCGCCATCGAGTACGCGAAGTAAGATCAGAACCAGGAGGAGCCCGTTGTGTTCGTACAGCGGGCTCCTTTTTTGTCTGTGAGCCTCTCGGGCGCGTCGTGTCAGATCTCCGGGCAGCCACTACGTCAAGTGCACAGACGCAGAGTTTGCCCAGTGGTGCAGGTAGACCATATCCTCCCAGCAAATGCAAAGCGCCCCCGCTCACCGGTGTTTCCGGCAGGCGGGGGCGCTGCTTTTTGTAGGAAGTTCAGAAGGTCAGCCGCATCTGGTACCACACCACGCCGCCGTGGGTGGAGCCGGAAACGCCTTCGCTGACAAAGCCGAAGCCGGCGTAATAGTGCACGAGCCTGTCCTTGCAGGTGAGCACCAGCCCCCTGCGGCCCTGAGCCTTTGCATCGGCGATGGCCCGGCGGAGCAGCTGCCCGGCCAGGCCCTGTTTCCGGTATTCGGGCAGGGTGTTCACCCCAAAGATCATCTGCCACGCCCCATGGGCATCGTGCAGGGAAGCGTCGGCGTACATCTCGTCTGTCAGGTCGGGGGTATCGGTCACAAAGCCGTCTACAAAGGAGACGAGCTTCTCGTCCTCGAACAGCAGCCAGAAGTGGTCGGCATAATGGGCCAGCCGCCCGGCAAATTCTTCTTTTGTGGCCGCCTCCGCAGCCGGGAAGCAGGCCGCCTCCACGGCGGCAATGGCATCCAGATCTTCAAAGGTGGCAGTACGGATCTTTTGCATAGTCATTCTCCAGAGTTTGATTTGTTGAGCTGAGTATACCACACCATCCCGCAAAGCGCCAGCAAAACAAAAAGAACCACTTAGTCTTTGCAAATAACCTTTGAACCTTCACCATCAATTACAATTCCCTGACGGTTGTTAATTGGGCATAGATTCAAATCCGAAAACTCAGTCATTATTTTCTCGGTAACTTTCTTAAATGGTGCTGTAAGATAATGCGGAAGAACATAGAAATCAATCAAATCAAGCCCTGCATCATCTTCTTGTGAGTAGTCCTCCGGCTTTTCATCCATTTGCTCGATATATTGGATGCTTGGAGCGCATATAATCGCACCTGCCGATTCACCAATCATCAGTTTTCCATTTGCCAATTCTTTCTTCAACAGCTCATCCGTTCCCGTTTTACGGAGCTGGTCTATAAGGAAAAAAGAATTTCCGCCGGTAAAATATATCACATCCGCATCTTCAAAAACAGACTGTATCGTTGAATAAGCCTCCGTTGAAATATCAATTTCAGTTACGATTGCTCCCAACTTTTTGAATAATTTTCGAGCCGAGCCGACATAACCGGTGTAGCCTTCACGCAGCGAAGCTGTTGGAATAAATGCGACTTTTTTATTTTCAATTTCTTCCTTTATCAGACTTCCTACACTTGAAAAGTGCGAACATAAAAACAGTTTCATCAATATTCTCCTTTATAAATCCCGAGTTGTTGAACTAAGCTGAGTATACCACACCATCCCGCAAAGCGCCAGCAAAACAAAAGAACCACCGACCGAAGTCGATGGTTCTTTTCTGCGGGTGGAGGATGATCCATCCGGGACTTCACTTCTCAAGCGCCCGCGAGTTTCCGAAGTGCTCTTGTTGGAGCATGCCTGCTCCAAACCCTGCCAGGAACGAGTACGGCAAACTGGAAGTTGTTAATTACAGTCTCAGAACAGCGATCAGTTCTTCGCCGTCCATTTCACCGGTTTCTTCGAAA